>Ga0134126_10001730_pt1 | contig 27808 bp, 25 predicted proteins | sample KB31752_FD_96881 | JGI IMG/M metagenome (GOLD analysis project Ga0134126, IMG submission 96881) | Terrestrial soil microbial communities with excess Nitrogen fertilizer from Kellogg Biological Station, Michigan, USA - KB3-175-2 | ecosystem: Environmental > Terrestrial > Soil > Unclassified ... | reverse complement strand
GGGTGCGGGAAGGAGCAGCAGTCGCCTGCCGCATAGATGTCGGGATCGTCGGTCCGTAGCTGCGCATCGACGCGGATGCCGTTCTCAATCGCCAGTCCCGCCTTCTCGGCGAGCGTCGTCTCTGGCGCGGCCCCGATTCCCGCGACCACGGCGTCGCCGGCGCCGCGATGCTTGGCGGCGATCCTTGCCGCCATCTCTGAGGAAACGCCGCGTGTGAGGAGCCGGGGCGCCTGCTCAAGCAGCGTCACCTCCACCCGCGCGCTCGCGCACTCGCCGCCAACTCGAGCCCGATGAAACCGCCGCCGATCACAACGAGCCGTCCGCCCGATCGCAACCGCGAGCGAAGAGCCAATGCGTCGTCGAATTTTCGCAGATAGAGAACGCCTTGCGCGCCTGGCAGCGGCAGCCGACGCGGCGCCGAACCCGTGGCGAGTAGAAGCCGCGCGTATCGCAAAATGCGGCCGTCGGCGAGCGTGACGCTATGGCCCACACGATCGATCGCTGTCGCCTCCGCGCCGGATTCGAGGACAACGGCGTGTTCCTTTAGCTCCCCGTCCCGCAGAATGAAGGGAGCGGACGGGGCAGCCTCCGCAGTCATCACCGCCTTCGAAAGCGGCGGCCGCTCATAAGGCGCATACACTTCATCGCCGATCAGCGTGATCGGACCCCGCCAACCCACCTCGCGCAAAGCGAAGCGGAACGTGTCAACGACAATGAGACGCCTGGGGTGGGAATTTAGGCTTGGATTTCGGACTTGATTTGGGGCGGATTGATCCACACGGCAGTTGGCTGTTTTGGCGGCACGGGGATGTTTTTGACGAAGCGGTTTGGGTTGGCGAGTTACGCGTTTTCGAGAGTTTGCTTACGGGCGGCGTGGACTTCGTCGGCTTGTCCATAGTGGACTTGGTTGGGCGTCATCAGGCCGAGTCCCAGATGATGGTGTTGGCCGTTGTACCACTGGAAGAAGCTACGGCAGAAGACTTTGGCGTCCTGGATGGAGCCGAAGCGTTCGGGGAATTGCGGCTGATATTTGCAGGTCTTGAAGAGGCTTTCCGAGAAGGGGTTGTCGCTGGACGTGTAGGGCCGGCTGTGCGATTTGGTGACGCCGAGATCGGCGAGCAGCGGGGCGGTGGGCTTGGCTTTCATGGCGGGTCCGCGGTCGGCGTGCAGGGTGAGTTGGCCGGGCAAGACGCCGTGCTTGGCGGCGGCGTCCTGGAACAGCAGCTTGAACAAGGCGGCGGTTTCGGCGTCGGCGATGAGCCAAGCTACGACCCTTCGGCTGAAGATATCGATGATCACGTAGAGATAGAAGTAGGTCCATTTGGCCGGCCCCATCAGTTTGGTTATGTCCCATGACCAGACTTCGTTGGGGCCTTCGGCGAGGAGTTCCGGCTTTTTTTTGTAGACGGCATGGCGCAGTTGCTGGCGACGCTCCTTCGCCTCACCGTTCTCATGCAGGATGCGATACATGGTTCGGATCGAGCAATAGTAGAGGCCTTGGTCCAGCAACTCGGCGTAGATCTCCGCCGGGGCCTGGTCGATGAACCGGGGCTCGCGCATGAGATCTAGCACGGCCTGACGCTCGGCAGCGGCCAGCGCCCGGGCGGGATGCGGGCGCGCACGGAGCGGCGCGGCAGGCCGCCTTGCTTTCGCGCTCCGACGATGGAAGCTGGCGCGCGACACGCCGAGCGCCGCGCAGGCCGCGCCGATCAACCCGCCGCCGGGCGGTAGGGCCGCCACCGCGTCCATCAGGACGTCTCGTCGCCGGGCATCGACAGGCCCAGCAGCAAAGCCACTTTTTTTGGATTTCAATAATCGCCTCGGCGCGCTGCACGCGCAGCGTCAGGCTCTTGTTGTCGCGCTGCAACCGGGCGTGTTCAGCCGCCAGCGGGTTCGGTTCGGCGACCTTGGGACCGCGCTTGACGCTCTTCAGCGGCTCGCAGGCGCCGGTGTCGCGCTGCCGACGCCAATCCGTCAACAGCGAGGAATAGAGCCCCTCGCGACGCAGGATCGCGCCAATGCCGCCTGGTCCCGCCACTTCGATCTGACGCAGGACCCGAAGCTTGTAGGCGGCGGTGAATGTCCGCCGACGCGGCCTATCGGGGAGTTCGGGCGAGGCCGCCGATGGCGCCGCAACGACGGTCGGCCTATGGCCTCCCTCTGTTGCAGCGCCATCGGCAAGAGTCTTTTCCAAGGGGATGACCGGCATAACCATGAGATGATCTGACCTCTGCCCTCAAGGGTAAACTCCAGGGTGGCTATTGTCTCATCATCCTTGGCACGGAGGGGTTCCCTCGCTGAGGACTTTGAAGGAGGCTGTTTTGGGGTGCGCCCAGACGGCGCGTTTCACTAGTGGAGGTAGGTTCCACCCAGGGAATTGTCGATTGCCCTGGTAGCTGACGAGCGGTTTGGCCGGGCGACCGGCTGGACCGAAGCCTCGTGACGAAGGCCGCCTTGGGCGGTTGAGCGATCCAGCGGGCTGCAACGTGAGTAAAGCCTGAGCAGGCCTCGAAAGTACCGATGCGGATGCCGACCCGCCCTCAAAACGGGGAAGGCGACACGGATGGCGAAGCAATCGACGCATGCAGTCATTTGATCCGCCGGGGTATTGGGCGCGGCACGCTGGAAGGGTGAAACGGGTAATCGGGGGAGACCCGTCTGGTCGAAGGTCGCGACTTCGACATCGCTTTTGGCGATGGGCCGGGCGGGAGTCGGACAGGGTCGTATGACCGACGAGGCCGGGTAACTCCGGTGGAGGAAAGGGCCCTGACTTCTGTCATGCTTTCGCAGCGGGTAAGGGGTCGGTGATTGGCGATGAGCCTGGAAACGCCGGATAAGATCAGGAGCCTGCAAAGGAAGCTCTATCACAAGGCGAAGACGGAGCCCGAGTTCCGCTTCTACTTGCGTCTCACGACAAGATTTGTCGCGAAGATATTCTGCGCCACGCCCACAGTCTCGCCCGCGACAATGCGGGCGCGGCAGGCGTGGATGGCGTGACCTTCGAACAGATTGAGGCGCAGGGCGTAGTGGGGTGGATTGCGGGTCTGCGAGAAGACCTCGTCTTGAAGACGTACCGGCCCGATCCCGTGCGGCGGATGACGATCCCGAAGCCGGGGGGGGGGGGCGAACACCCGCTTGGCATCCCGACGATCAGGGATCGGGTCGTGCAGGCCGCCGCCAAGATTGTGCTGGAGCCGATCTTCGAGGCGGGTTTCGAGGATAGCGCCCATGGCTATCGTCAGCGTCGCAGCGCGGTCGATGCGGTCAAGGAAACGCACAGGTTGCTCTGCCGCGGCTACACCGACGTGGTGGACGCCGATTTGTCGAAATATTTCGACACGATCCCGCATTCGGACCTCCTCAAATCGGTGGCCCGACGCGTCGTAGACCGGCACGTGCTCTGGCTTATCAAGCTGTGGCTGAAAGCGCCGGTCGATGAACGGGATGGCGATGGGAGACGGCGCTTGAGCGGCGGTAAAAGCAACGAGCGCGGCACGCCGCAAAGGCGGGGTGCTGAGCCCGTTGCTAGCCAACATCTACATGAACCGCTTTCTCAAAGCTTGGCGTCTGACCGGACGCGGCGAAGCTTTCCACGCTCACATCGCCAACTATGCCGACGACTTCGTCATCCTCAGACGCGCCCGCGCGTAAGAGGCTCTGGCGTGGACGCGGACGGTAATGATGAAGCTCGGGCTGACGCTCAACGAGACGAAAACCTCGGTGAAAGACGCGCGCGCGGAGAGCTTCGACTTCCTCGGCTATACCCTGGGACCGAGACGGTTTCCCAAGACCGGCGGCCGGTATTTGGGAGCCGCTCCCTCGAAGAAGAGCGTACAACGGGTCAAGACGAAGATCGGCGACCTGTTGTCGCCGGGCGAGAAAGGCGCATGGCCGAAAGTGGCGCAACGGTTGAACCACCTGCTCGGCGGTTGGTCGGGCTACTTCTCCCATGGGTCGGTCGCCGCGCCGTATCGGGCCGTCAATCGACACGTCGAAGACCGCGTGCGCAACTTCCTGCGCAGACGACACAAAACGCCCGGCCGCGGCACACGACGTTTCTCCCGAGACAAAGTGTTCGGGGAACTCGGTGCGATGCGCCTTCAACGCGGGCGTGACCTGTCGCCGACGTGAGCCTTGAGGTGAAGACAGTCGGAAAGCCGGATGCGGGAAGCCCGCACGTCCGGTTTGATGAGCGGGGAAGGGAAACGGGGGGATTGGCCAGAGCCTCAACGCTACCGCGCCCTTCCTCGACTCTACACGTCGAAGCACGGAAGCAGTCGTCCGCCTCGGGATCGTGCTCTGGCGGGCGCACTCACTTCGTCATATCGGCGACGTCGCGAAGCTCCCCGAGCACGCCGGTCAAATCCACCGCCTGACGCTCGCCGCCGAAGCTGAAGTAGAGATCGCGAAATATGGCGAACAACCGGTCGTAGATCGGCTTGGCCGCCGAGTCGGGTTCGACGACGCGGAAGGGAAGGCAGATCGCCTTTTGCGCTTCCACCAGGTCGCTGTGCCAGCCCGCTGCGAGGCTGGCGAAAATAGCCGAACCGAGGCCGACGGGCGTTCCGATAGGGATCAGAATCGGCTTGCCGAGCACGTTGGCATAGACTTGGTTGAGCGTATCGTTGCGCTGTGGAATGCCGCCGGCGTTGATGACCCGGCTCACGGGAACGCCGCCTTCCGCCAAGCGGTCGAGAATGATGCGGGTGTGAAACGCCGTGCCCTCGATTGCCGCGAACAACTCGTCCTCTGCGGTGTGCAGCAGATTCCAGCCGAGCGTCACGCCGGTGAGGCCCGCCTTGACGAGAACGGTGCGATCGCCGTTGTCCCAGGTCAGGCGCAGTAGGCCGGTCTGCCCGGGCTTGTACCGGTCGAGCGAAATGGAGAGATCGCTGACCGTGCGCCCGGCGCGCCGCGCGATGGCCTCGAAAATATCGCCGGCGGCGGAGAGTCCGGCTTCGACGCCCGTCAACTTCGGATCGACGCTGCCGGGCACGATGCCGCAGACGCCGCGGATCAAGTTCGCCTGCTCCGCCATCGCAATGATGCAAGTCGAGGTGCCGACGACGTTGACGACGTCGCCGATCTGACAGCCGGCGCCTAGCGCGTCCCAATGCGCGTCGAAACCGCCGGTCGGTATGGGAATGCCGGCGTTGAGCCCAAGCTTGTCGGCCCATTGCGGGGTTAGTCGGCCGGCGACGACATCGGCTGGGAAGCAGGGCTGCGACAGTTTTTCGCGGATTCCATCAAATAGGGGGTCGACCTTCGACAGGAAGTCTTGCGAGGGCAGGCCGCCCCAGCGCGGGTTCCACATCCATTTGTGGCCCATGGCGCAGGCGCTGCGGCGGACGGCGAGCGCGTCCTCGACGCCGGTCAGCGTCGCGACCACCATGTCGCAATGTTCGTGCATGGTGGCGAACTGGCCGCGCTTGTCGGGGTTATGGCGTAGCCAATGCAGCAGCTTGGCGAAGCCCCATTCGTGGCTGTAGACGCCGCCGCACCATTCGATCGCTTCTAGCCCTTCGCGATGCGCAAGTTCGGTGATTTCCTGCGCCTCGGCCTTCGCGCGATGGTCGCACCAAACGTAATAGTCGTCGAGCGGCCGCATCTGCGAGCCGAGCGGAATCACCGTCGAGCCGGTGGTGTCGATCGCCAGCGCCTCGACCTCCTGCGCGCCGACGCCGCTCTGAGCGAGCGCGGCGCGCGTCGCCGTCGCCAGCGCCGACATATGGTCGCCGTGCGACTGCATCGCGGAATCGGGGTCTTCGCGGCGCCGATGGAGGGGATAATCGGCGGTCGCCGTCGCGACTGGCCCCTTCGCCCGATCAACCAGCGTGACGCGAACGCTCAACGTGCCGAAATCGACGCCCGCGACGATCGCCATGTTTCCTCCTATTCGACGCTCTGACCGTAGCTTGCCGAGGAGCCATGTTTGCGCAGGAAATGCCGATCAAGCAACGCCTTTGAGACGCCGCGCGTCTCGGGCGCCAGCATCACGGTGTTGAGCGCCATGCGCGCCACCGTCTCTAGCACCACCGCGTTCACCATCGCCGCCTCGACCGTCGCTCCCCAACAGAACGGACCGTGGCCGGCGACCAGCGCCGCAGGCGTGGCGAGCGGAGCGCGCGTGACCGCCTCGGCGATCACCGCCCCGGTTGCGCCAACATAGTCGCCCGCGATCTCTTCGTCGGTGAGTTCGCGCGTGATCGGGATGTCGCCGTGGAAATAATCGGCGTGCGTGGTGCCGAGCGCCGGGATCGCTCGCCCCGCCTGGGCCCAGACGGTCGCGTATTCGGAATGAGTATGCACGACGCCGCCGATGTCAGGAAAGGCTCGATAGAGCGCCAGATGGGTCACGAGATCAACCGAGGGCCGCAGCGTCCCCTCGACGACGGAGCCGTCGAGATCGACGATCACCATGTTGTCGGCGGTCATTGCGTCGTAGGCGACGCCGCTCGGCTTGATCACGATGAGGCCGTCGCCGCGACTCAGTGCGCTAGCGTTGCCGAAAGTATAGAGCACGAGGCCTCGGCGCACCAACTCCAGATTGGCCTCGAGCACTCGCTTGCGCATCTTCGCCAGCATCGGCCGCCTCCCGTCGCCTGGGGTCCCGCTTAGGCGGGATAATCGCTCAACATGTCGAAGAATTTGAGCTCGGCGTCCTTCGTCAGAAACTCCTTGTGTCGGCCGAACCACTGCTTTTGATAGGGCAGCTCGAGGTGCCGGTCGAGATGGGCGCGTGTGGCCCAGTTTTCATAAAAGTAGAACACGTTGGGATCGTTGGAGCTGACGTGGAAGTGATAATCGACGCATCCCGGCTCAGCTCTTGATTGTCCAACGAAACTGGACAGCAGCTTCACCAACTCTTCGCGCTTTTCCGGGCGGGCGTGAAGCGTGGCGGTAAGCGTGCAACGAGGCGTCATGACATTCCTCATAAGTTGTATAGCCGAAGCGCGGGCGCGAACGCCCGCGCGATAGGTTTTGATCGGTCAGAAACCGGCCTTGTCCACCGTGTCCTTGGTGAAGATCATCGGCTTGCCGTAGACGATCTCTCCGTCCTTGCCGACGGTGTAGGTGCCGGCCTTTCCGGCGGTGAAGGTCTCGCCCGGCTTGACCTTGAGTTTACCCGCGAGAATGAGATGCGTCGCATAGGTCGCGACGTAGCCGAGTTCCCAGGGATTCCAGAGCGCGAAGGCCTTTTCCGATCCGTCGTCGAGATAGCTCTTGATCGCGCTCGGCAGCGCGAAGCCGGTCGCGAACACCTTTCCGGCCTTGCCGGTGGCGACGATCGCGCGCGCCGCGGCGGGGGCGCTCACCGCCGAGGACGAAATGATCACCTTGAGGTTCGGATGCGCCTGCATCAAATTGACGGCGACGTCGTAGCTCTTGGCGTCGTCGTCACCGGCAAATTGCGTGTCTACCACCTTGAACTTCTCGTATTTCGGATTGGTCTTGGTGAGCTCCGTCATGATCCTGATGTGCGCCATGTGGTTCGGCGACGTCGGAGACGCGGCGACGAATGCGATTTCACCGCCGTCCGGCGCATCCAAAAGTGCGCAGTCGAGCATGGTCTTCGCGGCCTGCTCGTAGGACATCTGATTGACGAAAATGTCTCGCGCCTGTGTCGCGGCGTCAGCGTCGAAAGTCGTGACGACGATACCGGACTTGCGAGCCTTGGTGAGGACCGGCGCGACCGCGTTGAGGTCGATCGCAGCGAGCAATATGCCATCCGGCTTCTGGGCGATGAAGTTCTCCAGCGTTTCGACCTGAAGCGAAACGTCGGCGTGGTCGGCGCCGGCATAGACGAACGTGTCGCCGAGTTCGTCTGCCGCCGCCTTGCCGCCTTTGCCGGCCGCTTCGAAATAAGGAAAGCCCGTCCACTTCGGGGTCATCATCAGCTTGAAGCCGGAGTCCTTCGCATCGGCGCTGGCGGAGGCAAGTAAGCCGAGCGCAACGCCAAAACTCAGGGCGGCCAAACTTTTCGTATGGATTTTCATAGAGCGCTTCTCCTCGTGATGTTGTTTGTTATCGAGTTGGATTCGCTGGTTTGCTCGGTGTCGTCCCTCCTTGAGAATGGGTCGGACGGGGGCGTTCGCCAGCGCTGCGCGAGGCCGGCGACGAAAGGTCGGAGCACGCCGATTAGCAAAAGTGCGCCGAAAACGACGGTCTGGGTGGGGCCGGCGATATTTGCCAGACCCATGCCGTTGCGCAGCGTGCCGAGCAGCAGCAGCGCCAGCACGACGCCGAGCACGGTGCCGCGACCGCCGTTGATGTCGACTCCGCCCAGCACCACCGCCGTCACCACGAACAGGATCATGCCGTCGGCGTTGTCGCCGCGCGCCGACCCGTATTGTCCGATCCACACGAGCCCCGCCACGCCGGCGAGCACTCCAGCGAGCGCGTAGGCGGTGATCTTCAGACGATCTACGTTGACGCCGGAAATCCATGCGGCCGTCTTGTTCATGCCGACCGCGAAGCAGCGCCGCCCGAACGTCGTCTTGTGCATTAGAAACCCAACGCCGGCGGCGACAACGGCGAACAGGATCAGCGAAGCTGGCACGACGCCGAACCATAGTTCCGTGCCAACATAGAGATAGGGATCGTTGAAGCTGGTGTAGCCCATCCCGCCGCCGATAATGAACGCCAGTCCGCGATAGGCCCCCATCGTGCCGAGCGTCACGGCAAGCGACGGCAATCCGAGCCGGGCGACGAAGAAACCGTTCAGAGCGCCGAGCGTGGCGGCGAGCGCCACCGCCAGCAACGCCGCAACTGCGATCGGCGCGCCGACGGCGGCGAATTTTGAAAGCGCGACGCTGGCGACAGCCAAAGTCGAAGCGACGGAAATATCGATTTCTCCGGTCGTCACCACGACCATGAGTCCGAACGCGAGCAGTCCCGGAATAACGAAATTCCGCGTGGAATAGAGAAGTTGGTCGATTTGCAAATAATAGGGAGAAAGGGTCGCCGACCACGCCGCAGCGGCGAAGATCAGTACGACCAGCATCGCTTCCCACGCTGTGGGCCGCCAAATCGCGCGGGCGCTCATGCTCTCACGCCCCCGAAGCGCCGACTGACTAGGGAGGCGCGGATCTGCGCGCCGATCAGCGTGTCGACGGCGACGGCGGCGACGATCGCCGTGCCTTGGATGAACATGCGCCAGAATTCCTGCACGCTTAGCAGCACGAGCCCGTTGTCTATGGAGGCGAGAATCAATGCGCCGAGGGCCGCGCCGATCACCGTTCCCGAACCTCCGGCGACGCTGACGCCGCCGATCACCGCTGCGGCTAGCGAAGACAATTCCCAGCCCGAGGCGAGCACGACAGTGACCGTGCCGACCCGCGCCGCGTAGAGCAGACCCGCGAAACCGCACAGGAGACCGCTGAAGGCGTATGCAAACAAGGTGACGCGTTTGACGCGCAGTCCGTAATACACTGCCGCTTCCGGATTGGACCCGACCGCATAGATTTGCCGCCCGAACGCGAAACGGCGAAGAAACAGCGCAATGAGGACGACGACGAGAGCGCTGAGCAGCGGCAGCGCAGGCAGGCCTACGATGCGGAAATCGACGGCGCTGAGCATCCAATGCGGCAGTTCGTTGGACGTGACGTCCCGTCCATGCGCGTAAAGATAGGTGGCGCCGCGATAGAGCGACATCGTGCCGAGCGTCGCGATCAGCGGCGACACGGCCGCATACGCGACGATCAGGCCATTGACTACGCCAAGCAGCGTCCCGAGCACCATCGCAAGGCCGATGATCGCCACGCCGGCGCCGTGATGACGCGCGGCGTAATCGGCGGTCAGATAAGCGGCGAAGCCCATGATCGAGCCGACCGAGACGTCGAGATTGCGCGTCAGCAGCACGACGGCCTGCGCAGCGGCGACAATGGCGAGGATCGCCGCGTTCGACGCGATAATGGCGAGATTTTGCGGGTTGAGGAAGCGCGGCGACAGCATCGCGAACACCGCGCCGAGCAGCACGATGAAGGCCAGCACGCCGGTGACGCGCATGCGCAGAGCAAACTCGCCCACGCCGACGCGCGTTTGTTTGCCCTCAAACGCCGACATCGGCGACCTCGAGCTTGGCTGTGGCGGCCATCATGATCGCCTCCTGGGTCCCCTCCTCGCGCGAAAATTCGGCGACCAGCCGGCCTTCCGCCACCACCAGGATGCGTTCACTGATCGCCAGCACCTCCAGGAGATCCGACGAGATGACAAGAACGGCGAGCCCCTTGTCGGCGAGTTCGGCGATGATCTTATGGATCTGCGCTTTGCTGCCGACATCGACGCCATGCGTCGGCTCGTCGAGAATCAGAACGCTCGGCTCTGTGGCGAGCCATTTGGCGAAAGCGACTTTCTGCCTGTTGCCGCCCGACAAGGTCGAGACGATCTGATCGACGCCCGTGGCCTTTATTTTATAGGTCCCAACCGCTTCCTCCGCCAGCCGCCGCCCGCGGTCGCGATCGATCAGGCCGAGATGCGCGAGCGTACCGATGATCGGCAGGGTCACATTGTCGACCACGGATTCCGCCGTGATCAACCCCTGGCCGTCGCGATCCTCCGGCAAATAGGCGAGCCCTTCGCGCAGCATCTGGCCGGGGTTTTTCGGCGTCACGATTTTGCCGTTGAGGGTAACTCGGCCCTCGGTCGGCGGGTTCATGCCGACGAGCGCTTGTGCGATCTCGGATCGACCGGCGCCAACAAGGCCCGCCATGCCGACAATCTCGCCGGCGCGCAGCGTGAAAGATACGTCCGCGAAGACGCCTTGGAGGCCAAGCCGCTCGACGCGCAGCGCCTCGCGGCCGGCCCGCGTGGCGACGCGCTTCTCGTACATCGCCTCGAGCGGGCGCCCGACCATCAACTGAACCAGCGCCGCGCGATTGAGCGATTTCGTCTCGCGTGTCGCCACATGACGCCCGTCGCGCAGGATGGTGACCTCGTCGCAGATCGCCTCGACCTCCTCCAGACGGTGGCTGATGAAGAGGATCGATTTTCCCTCAGCTTTCAGTCTCGCTATGATCTGGAACAGCCTGCCGCTCTCCGCCGGCGTGAGCGACGACGTCGGTTCGTCGAGAATGAGGATTTGCAAGTCGTGGCAAAGCGCGCGGGCGATCTCGACGAATTGCAGCTCCGCCATTGAAAGTCCGGCGACGAGGCTGCTGAGGTCGAGGTTGACGCCCAACTGGCGTAGGGTTGCGCTCGCGCGTTCCCGCATGGTGCGCCGATCAAGGCCGCCCCAAGCGGTCATGGGAAACGCGCCCATGAAAATGTTCTCGCTCACATCGAGATGAGGGAACAGTTTGGGATCCTGATAGACCGCGGCTACTCCCGCCGCGCGCGCCTCCGTCGGCGTCTTGAAGCGCACGAAGCTGTTATTGAGGCGAACCTCGCCGGCGTCGGACTCGATGACGCCGGTAATGATCTTGACCAACGTCGATTTGCCAGCGCCGTTCTCGCCAACCAACGCGTGCACGCTGCCTTTCTTGACGCCGAACGACACGTCGGAGAGCACGCGCGTCCGCCCATATGCCTTCTCGATGCCGACGACGTTCAGCGCGAATTCGCAGACGGAAGTTCTAGCGTTCATCAGCTATCCCTCTCCGCTGTCCAAAGCAGCGACGCGGCCAGGACGCAGGCCAGATCTGGCTTGGGAGCCGGAACGTTTGCGATTGGCGCGGCTGCGCATGACGGTGACGATCTCCGTCTTCTCGCCCGCAAGCTGTGCAGCCGTCGCTTCGTCGGTGACGAAGCCGCTGAGCAGGCCGCTCTTCAGGACCGAATGGATCGCTTCGATCTTGTCCGCCCCGCCAGCCGCAGCGACGAGCTTGCGGCCGGAAAGCTCTTCATAAGTCAGCGTAACGATGCGGCGCGATATCTCGGTTTCAACCAACCGTCCTTCGACGTCGTGGAAGTAGCCCATGATTTCGCTGCGGGCGCCGAGGCGGTCGAGCTCCCGCAATTCCGCGGCGCCGATGGCGCCGCTGGTCGCCAAGAAGCCATCGCCCGTCGACGTCCCGATCCCGACCAGACAAAACGTCGAACGACGCGCGAGGTCCATCACGTGCGAGACGCCGTATTGCGACAGCATGACCGCGCGGTCGGTCGCAGAATTGGCGAAGAACGGCAGCGGCAGGAAATAGCCTGCCGTGCCGGTGCGATACGATATGCGGTGGATCACATCGTAAGGGTCGGCGGAAAAGCTGGTGGTCAATCCGCCGAGCAGGGCGACAAAACTCACATGCTGCGCCGGAATCCGCGGCAGGTGATCGACGATGGCGGTGAGCGTGCGCCCATGGCCGAGACCGATGATTGGGTGCGCGCCTTCCTGGATTACGCGCATCAGGAGTCCCGCGCCCGCAGGTGCTAGGGATTTGAGCGGCAGCGCCTCCTCGCCGAGGTCGGGTGCGACCACGCATTCGGCGAGCCCGTAACGGGCGCGTAATTCGTGCTCCAGTCGCACGCATTCGGCGACGGGACTGTTGACGAAGACGTGGATGAGCCCCTCGCGCGTCGCCCTGGCGATCAACCGCTGGACCTTGAAGCTCGGGATATGCAGGCGCTTCGCCGCCTCGCTGTGGGTCATGCCGGCCGCGAAGGCGAGCCAAGCGGCGCGCGCCATCAAGCTGCGCTCGGCCTCCTCGCTAGCGGGGTCAGGCGTCCCTGCGGACACGGGCGTTCCTCCAAGGTGTATTTTTATACTCCAAGAGTATGTTTACTCAAATTTCATCCGGCGTCAATCACGTGCGCTCGATTTTGTCGACTGTCGATTTGCTGTTTGCCATTCCCTCCAACCCAAGCCCGTTTGTTTCTCGCAGCGGGGGGGGTCTGAAGCCATCCTTGGGATAAGGGGTTGATTCAATTAAATAGAAATGGGGTAAATCCGCCGCGCCGATCGACCGTCGGCCGCGCAATGTCGAGGAAGGATCCGCCAGGGCCAGAGACAATTGCTGGCAGACCTCCAACGGCCAATTTATGTTGGTTGCAGTCGAGCCGGGGCGCCGACGGAACGTCTGCTTCGGAGTTGCGGCGAGATTCAGCCTGTTTGCGATGTTGGGGCAATCCGTCGACGCCTGCCGTCCCGGACTGATCTTCTACAGTTGGAGAGGTAGCCGCGGATAACGCGCTGATATCATTGGAGGGGATTGCGTAAATCGCGCATTCATGTAGTGCCACGTTTTTGCTGATTTTGCTTGATTTTCCGGTGTTCTGCGCGATCATGTGCGCACCTCGATCGATTCGCTCGCCGATCCCTCGCCATGTATCCGCAAGAAAACCTCCGCCGGACGCGCCTACCTGCAAATCGTTGAAAGCCGGCGTGAAGGCGCGGCGGTGCGCCAGCAGGTGATCGCCACGCTGGGGCGGCTCGACGAGTTGCAGACGAGCGGGCAACTCGAACGGTTACTGCGCTCGGGCGCGCGTTTCGCCGCGAAAGCCATTATGCTCGACGCCGTGGAGCGCGGCGAAGCCGCGACGGTTTCGACGCGGCGCATCGGACCGTCGCTCGCCTTCGAGCGCGTGTGGATGCCGAAGCGTGATCGAACGGCTGGCGAGCCGCCGTGGCCATGAGCTCTCGCTGGAGCGCGCCGCGTTTCTCACCGTGCTGCATCGCCTGTTCGCAGGCGGCTCGGATCGCGCCGCCGACCGCTGGCGCGAGGACTACGCCATCGACGGCGTCGAGGGCCTCGATCTGCATCACCTCTACCGCACGATGGCATGGCTCGGCGAGGAATTGCAAGCCGACCAGCAGGACGCCCAGGGCCTCGAACTCAGGTTGGCGGCAGTTAACGGATTGCCAAAGGCGTGATTCTCTGTGGCGGATTGATTCGGGAGCCGCCGCCGTGAGTCTTGCCTTCGCCGTTTTTGAAGAGAAATCGCATCTTAAATCGCTGCTTGCTCGCCTAGCCCTTATCCCCGACCCGCGCGATCCCTGGCGGGTGGCGCTGCCGCTTAACGAGGTCTTGTTGCTTGTGGTGTGCGGCACGATGGCCGATTGCGACGACTATGAAGCTATCGCCGCCTGGGGCGAGGCGCGTCTTTCGTTTTTGCGCCGCTATCTGCCCTATCGCAACGGGGTTCCTGGCGGACGTTGGCTTACCCTGCTCATGAACCGTATCAATCCGGCGTTGTTTTCAGCGGCGTTCACCGCTTGGGTGCGCGAGACTTGGCCGGATCGCCCCCGTCTCATCGCCATTGACGGGAAGACGTCGCGCCGAAGCTTCGATCGCGCCGACGAGAGGGCCCCGCTGCATCTCGTCTCGGCCTTCGCCACGACGAGCCGCCTCGTGCTCGGCCAGGAGGCGGTGGAGGGCAAAACCAACGAACTCGCCGCGATTCCGGTCCTGATCGACCGGCTTGCCGAAGGCGGTGGCCTCAAGGGAGCGCTCATCTCCATCGACGCCATCGCCACCAACGCCAAGATCGCACAAAAGATCAACGATGTAGGGGCCGACTATTTGCTCGCGGTCAAGGCCAACCAACCGACCTTGCGCGCCGAGGTCGAAAGCGCTTTCGCCCAAGCCGGCGAGATCGACGCCGACATCGACCACGACAAGGGCCATGGCCGCATCGAACAGCGAACCGTGAGCGTCATCTCAGAGGTCGAGTGGCTGAACGGCGAGCGACGGTTCCCCGGCGAGTTGCGCCTGCCGCGGGCCGCAACGATCATCCGCGTGCAATCGCGCGCCGAACTTTCCGACCGCTGCCGCTTCGAGACCCGCTACTATATCTCTTCGGCGGCGCTCTCGGCAAAGCTGGCGGGGCAGGCCGTGCGTGGCCATTGGAGCATCGAGAACCAATTGTATTGGGTGCTGGACGTCGTCTTCGCCGACGACCAATCCCGGCTGCGCAAGGGCCACGGCGCAAAGAACATGGCCGCGGTCAGACATTTCGCCATCAACCTGGTGACCGGCGCCGCCGAGCCCGAAAGCCCGCCCCCCTTGAAACCACAACGCAAGGCGACAAAGCCCAAACGAACCAGCATCAAGTTGCGCAGAAAAATCGCCGGATGGCGTCAGGATTACCTCGCCGCCGCACTATACGCCCCAACACGTTAACCCGGATTCGTCGCCCTGGTAGGACACCGCCACGCCGTTCGCGCCGCGTTGCGTGAAGGACGTTCTGGAGGAGGAGTTGTTCGCTCATCGGCGCGATCTGCTCGCCACGCTCGACGTTGTGTTCATGGATACGACGAGCCTCTATTTCGAAGGCGCGGGCGGCCAGACGCTGGGGCGGCGCGGCTTCTCCAAGGACCATCGGCCGGACCTGAACCAGATGATCCTGGCCGTTCTCCTCGACGGCGACGGCCGGCCGGTATGCACGGAGATGTGGCCGGGCAATACGACCGACTTCAGCAGCCTGATCCCGGCGATCGACCGCTTGAAGCGCCGCTTCCGCACCAATCGCCTCTGCGTGGTGGCCGATCGCGGCATGATCAGCGCCGAGACGATCGCCGAACTCGAAGCGCGCAAGCTCCTCTACGTACTTGACGTGCGCGAGCGAAGCGACAAGCTCTTGCAGAGCCTCGTTCTCGCCGATCCCGCGCCGTTCGTTCCGATGGTTCTCACCAAGCCCAGGGGCGAGGTCGACTATGAGGCCAAGGCGGTGGAAGCAGCTGGCAGGCGCTATGTCGTCTGCCGCAATCTCGATCAGATGAGGAAAGACGCCGCCGACCGCGCCGCCATCGTCGCGGCGCTGGAGAAGCAGTTGAAGAAGGGCGACAAGAGCCTCGTCGGCAACAAGGGCTTTCGCCGCTTCCTGGCAAACGGCGACGGCGACGGCGACCGCTTCGCTATTGATCGCGTCAAGGTTGAGGCGGACGCCACGCTCGACGGCGTGTTTGTCCTGCGCACAAACGCGGGCCTCTCGCCGCTTCAGACGATGCTCGTCTACAAACAACTCTGGACCGTGGAGCGGGCGTTCCGAACCACGAAAAGCCTGTTCGAAACGCGGCCGATCTATCACAAGCTCGACGAGACGATCCGCGGCCACGTCGCGTGCAGTTTCCTGGCGTTGGTGTTGAAAAAGGAACTGGAGGACCGTCTCGCCGCCGCCGACAACAGCGTCCGCGCTTCCTGGCCCGCCGTCATTGCCGATCTGGACTCCCTCACCGAGACCGAGCTCGAGCAGGACGGCAAGCGCTTCCTGCTGCGCTCCGCCCCGCGCCCCGCGCCCCGCGCCCAGCGGCCAGCTTCGCGCTCGCCGCGCTCGGTGTCGCGCTGCCGACGACGCTGCGCCAAATCGGTGGCCCCTGATCTACGCACAAGGATTGTAATGTAGTGCCACGCGGTCGCCGTGACGCGATTTTGCACGTTAGGTCAACAGCTTGCATTCTCGTACTGTTGAAGATCAGCTAGACTCCGTCCGCAAATACGAGGCCGCGGGCGCCTTCGGGGCCGAGATCAAGGTCGTGCCGGTGGAAGCCGCAGCCGAGATCAGCCGGCGCACGTAGCTGTTCATGATCTCGATGTGCGCGGGGGGCGGCTGCGACGCGCAATATCTGTTTGCCGACGACATGCTCGGCGCCAATTGCGGCCACGTTCCCCATCATTCCAAGGCCTATCGCAACTTCGCCGCGGAGTTCGATTGCTTGCAGAACGAGCGCGTCGCGGCGCTTCGCGAATATGTCGGCGAAGTCGAGAACGGCGCCTTTCCCAACAGAACCACGCCTTGTGGATGGCGGCGGACGAGCTTGAGCTGTTCATGAGCGAGCTTGCGCAGCGGGACGGCGTAATATCCCACATATGCGCAATTTCGCGCACTAGCGAGCGGCGAGCGCGAGCTGGCGTTCGAAGGCTTCAAACTCGCTCTCGTTTGCGTATGACTTCTGCGTTCCCCGCCCGATGACCGAATGCGCGGCGTAGGCGCTGGCCTTGGCGAGCGCGGCGTCCAGCGACAATCCCGCGGCGTGATAGCGCGCGAAGCTGCCGACGAAGGCGTCGCCGGCGCCGGTGGTGTCGACCGGGTCGACGCGGACCGGCGCAATGGGCTTGACGCCGCCGGCCGTCACCATGAGCGCACCGCGGCCGCCGAGCGTGACGATGACCGCGCGCATGCCGGCTGCAACGAGGCTCCGCGCCGCGGCTGCGACCTCCTCATCGCTGTCGACGGGCATTCCAGTCAGGGTGGCGAGTTCGGCCTCGTTTGGGACGAAATAGCTGACGTCGCGCACTTTCGCCGGGTCGAGATCGGGCGCGGCCGGCGCGGGGTTGAGCACCGTCGGCACGCCATGCGCCCTGCCGAAGGCGATCGCCGCGTAGACCGTCTCCAGCGGGACTTCGAGTTGCAGCAGGATAAGGTCGCAGCCCTTGAGCGCCTCGCCCGCCCGCTCTACGTCGGCCGGGGACAGATCGGAATTGGCGCCTTTGACGATGAGAATCGAGTTCTCGCCGCTCGGCTCGACCATGATCGGGGCCACGCCGCTGGAGCGGCCGGCGACGCGGCGCACGTAGGTCGTCTCGACGCCGTGGCGCTCGAAATTGCGCATCGTGGCGTCAGCGAAGGCATCGTCCCCGACCGCGGTCACCATCAGGACCGAGGCGCCAAGCCGCGCGGCGGCGATCGCCTGGTTGGCGCCCTTGCCGCCGTGGCCCATCTCGAAGCTCAACGCCTCGACCGTCTCGCCCCTGACCGGCATTCGGTTCACGTAGGTGACGAGGTCCATCATGTTGGAGCCGACGACGGCGATGCGCGGCGGACGGAGATTTTTCATCGACCGGCTCCCTCGATGGCGCGCGCCGCCTCGGCTGTACGCGCCGCCTCGACATAGCCGAGGCTGGTCACAAAGCGAACCCGGGCGCCGCCGGGCAGGCTCCGCACATGGCCTTTGCGCGTCTCGGCCGCATAGCCCTCGGGCTCGCAGGTCGCCGGCATCGCGAAAGCGGCGACGCGCTGGTCGCTGTTGGCCATCACCCAGCGCACCGTGTGCGGCATCGCTTGCGGATCCCAGGCGATCTCGAACCCGTCGCCCTCGCGTCGCAGCAGCATGTAGCGCACGCGCCCGTCCGCCTGCGGCCGCGCGCCCTTGATGTAGAACACCTGCTCGGGATCGTAGCGGCCGGGCTCATCCAGCCGCTCCATCAGCGCGGGGTCGGCGGCGAGCGCGGAAACGAAGGCGCGGTAGGCGTCGTTGGGCGTCACATGCGCGGGGATGGCGGTGCGGGTGATCACATGCTCGGGCGTGAAAGGCGCGCTCTGCACGATGCGCGCGCCCGCCGCGAAGGCGAAATTGACGTGGCACATGTACATGATCTCCATCGGCGCCGCCGACAGGTTCTCGACCTCCATCTCGATATCGAACGTGGTCTCCTGCTCGCGCATCGTCACGCGCGAACGGGCGAGATAGTGGGCGCCGAAGCCCATCGCGTATTCGCGCTCGGCGGTTGAGGCCAGCCAGCGGCCGCGCGCGTCGCGCCCGCAGGCGAGGCCCGCGCGGTCGATTGTCGCGCAGGGGGCTTCGCCATGCGCGGGATGGGCGTCCGTCGGGCCAGGAACGCCGTTGCGCAGGATTCCGCTATGATAGGCCAGACACCCGTAGGTCTCGACAATCGTGCGCGCCGGACGCGGAGCGGGAAACATGCTCCGCATCGCCAGCTCCACGCCGTCGAACGCCGCGCTCCACACCATCTGGCCCATGAAGGGCAGCACGACGATTTCGCCGCGCGGGGTCTTCAGGCGCACGCCCTCGACGCCCGTGTCATAGCGAAAGATCGAGGCCGAAAGACCGCCCACGCGCGCCGCCTCGCGCTCCTTGTCGCCAAAACCGGCGGCGTTCAAGGCGAAAAAGGCCGCCTCATCCTGCATGGCGTTCCCCCGATGGCGGCGGCCGAGGCGTCTCGACGGCCTGATCTTGTTCCGTTACTCTGCGCCAAAACATCAGCGCGCGGCGCGAGGGAGGAAAATGGCTTCGGTCGACATTGTCAATGTGCGCAAGGCCTATGGCGGGCTGGAGGTCATCCACGGCGTCTCGGTCGCCATCGCCGATGGCGAGTTCGTCACACTGGTCGGGCCTTCGGGGTGCGGCAAGTCGACCTTGCTGCGCATGATCGCGGGGCTGGAGCCGATTTCCTCGGGCCAGATCAAGATCGGCGGCCGTGTCGTCAACAATCTGGCCCCGCGCGACCGCGACATCGCCATGGTGTTCCAGAACTACGCGCTCTATCCGCACAAGACGGTGGCGCAGAACCTGAGTTTCGCACTCAAGCTGCGCAGCACGCCGAAGGCCGAGGTCGCGGAGCGGGTCAAACGGGCGGCGGCGATCCTGGATATCTCGCCGCTGCTGTCGCGCTATCCGCGCCAACTCTCCGGCGGCCAGCGCCAGCGCGTGGCGATGGGGCGCGCCATCGTGCGCGATCCCAAGGTGTTCCTGTTCGACGAACCGCTCTCCAACCTCGACGCCAAGCTGCGCGTGCAGATGCGCGCCGAGATCAAGGAGTTGCACCAGCGTCTGGGCACCACGACCGTTTATGTCACGCACGATCAGATCGAGGCGATGACGATGGCCGACCGCATCGTCGTCATGCGCGACGGGGTGGTCGAGCAGGCGGGATTGCCGCTCGAACTCTACGATCGGCCGGCGACGATGTTCGTGGCGAGCTTCATCGGCTCGCCGTCGATGAACCTGTTGCAGGGCAAGATCCGCCTCAACGGCGGCCCGGCCTTTCTCACTAGCGACGGCGCGCGGCTGCCGCTCAAATCAGCGCCGCAGGACAGCGACGGGCTCGCCTGCGTCTATGGCGTCAGGCCCGAACATCTGTTGCTCGGCGGCGAGGCGATCAAGGCGCGGGTGTCGGTAATCGAGCCGACGGGATCGGAGACGCAGGTGTTCGCCACCCTCGGGACGCAGCTGATCGTGGGCGTGTTCCGCGAGCGGGTGGCGGCGCGCCCCGGCGAGGCGCTCGCCATGTCGCTCAATCTCGATGCCGTGCACCTGTTCGACGCCACGACTGGCGCCCGCCTGAACTGAGGCCGCTATGCGCTACGAGCTAATGCTGCCGCACCAGATCCGCGCCGCCATCGACGGACGCTGGCCGGTGGCGCTGCCCATCGGCGTATTGGAGTATCACGGCGAGCACATGGCGGTCGGCACGGATGGTCTGGTCGTCGTCGGCGCGCTGGAGCGGCTCGAACGGGAGCGCGATCTCGTCATCTTGCCGCCGTTCTATTACGGCGCGGCGAGCTACGCCGTCGAGCCGCCAGAGCGCACGGGAACGCTGCATGTCGATGCGGAAGCGCTGCTGCCGTTCGCCAAGGCGATGTTCACCGGCCTGCTGCGCATCGGCTTTCGCAACATCCATCTGCTGATCCATCATCAGACCGAGAATTTCGCCGCGGGCATGCCGACCGATCTGGCGTTCAAATTCGCCGCCCGGACCGCGATCTTCGCCTTTCTGGAAAAGGAGCGCGGCGAGGGCTGGTGGGGAGCGGGGGCGATGGCCGATTATTACGCCAAGCACGCGAGCGGCGACGATCCGTTCAACTGGATCAAGGCGCATCCGCTGATGGGGCCACAGTGGATGCAGGGCTACCCGTTCGACCACGCCGGCGAGGGCGAGACGTCGCTGATGCTGGCGATGTTTCCTGAAGCCGTCGAGCCGACGCGCGTGGCTGAGGCCAAATGGTACGCAAAATCGGCCGCCGTCGCCTCAGCCGAACGGGGCCGGCAGGGTCTCGAGCGGGCGCTCGAGCACCTGCGCCAGGTGGTCCGCTGACTGCGCCTGTTCGCGATTGCGAAATTGACTTGGCGCCGATAGCGCGCCTACACTTTCGTATGAACGCGGAAGCGAATGTCAGGCCTATGGCCTTGGCTCCGGCGATCTAGCCTTTGCCGGCGCGGCCAACGCCGCCGGCGCCGAAGGCGCGGAGGAAACGGTTGGGTTTTAGCGATCCGCTAAGGTGGAGGGCCTGGGATGCGCGTGCATATCTACGAACAACTGATGGCGATGAGCGCCAGCCGGCGCGACTTTCTCAAAGGCGCGGCGGGAACGGCCGCCGCGTGGGGGGCGGGCGCCGGACTCGGCGCCGCCCCGACGGCTGGCTACGCCGCCGATAGCGTCGTCGCTGAGATCATGAAGATTCCCGGCGCCGGCAACGGCTCGCCGACCGACGCCGACTGGCAGAAGGTCGGCGCCCTGTGCCTGGGGCCGACCAAGGCGAGCGTCAAGCCCGGCGAGTTCAAGGGCGTCCAATTCTCGTTCATGGGCCTCAACAACCAGAATCTGCACAATTTCCTGTTCCGCGGCTTCCTGAAGCCGTGGGAGGCCTACACCGGCGCCTCGATCAAATGGATCGACCTCGCCCAGGCCGACTACAACGCGCGCTATCAGCAATCCATCGCCACCGGCACGATCGACTACGACATCCTCGAGATGGGGGCGCCGTTCGAGGGCGACATGGGCGTCAAGGATCTGCTGTCCGAAATGCCCGATTGGGTGAAGAAACAGGTCGATTTCGACGACTACGTCGATTACCTCAAGCCGCCGGTCGGCTCCTGGAACGGCAAGATCCATCGCGTCACCATCGACAGCGATTGCCACACGATGAACCGGCGCACCGACGTGTTCTCCGACGCCGATCTCGCCAAGCAATGGGAGGGTGCCAGCGACAAGGCCGGCCTCGACAAATGGGGTCCCCCGGATACGTGGCAGCAGGTGCAGGCGGTCACCAAGTTCCTCAAGGGCAAGAAGGTCAAGGGCAAGCCGGTCTATGGCTTCCTCGACCAGCCCAAACCCTGGGGCGGTTTCTGCTTCTATTTCCTGTGCAGCCGCGCCACCGCCTACGCCAAATATCCCGGCGAGAAGAACTGGCTGTTCGATGAGAACATGAAGCCGCAGGTCAACAACCCAGCCTTCGTGCGCGCCATTCAGGACGTCATCGACGCGCTGCCGTCGGAGCCGGCCGACCAGATCAACGCCGATCCCGGCACCACGGCCTTCCAGCAATTCCTCACCGGCACCGGCTCGCTGCTCGAATGGTGGGGCGACATCGGCACCGTGGCGCGCACCAGCGACACGGCGACGATCGGCGACGCGCTCGACTTCGACATCCTGCCGGGCTCACCCGACGTCTACAACTTCCGCAAGAAGGCCTGGGAGAAGCTGCCGAGCGGCCCCAACCGCGCCCCCAACATGGCCTATCTGGGCTGGGGCATCTATGTGATGAAGACGGTCGACGCCGATCCCGTGCGCCACAAGGCGGCCTGGAGCGCCGCGGCGCATCTCGGCGGCAAGGATCTGTCGATGTGGACGGCGGCCTACCCCTCGGGGTTCCAGCCTTACCGCAAGAGTCACACCAACCTCGCGCTGTGGGAGCTTGCCGGCTACGATCACAAGTACATCGAATCGTATATGAACTCGCAGTCGACCTCCTATAATCATCCGAACTCGGCGATCGAGCCGCGCATTCCCGGCATCTTTCAGTATTACAGCATCGCCGAGGATGAGTTGCAGCGCACCTTCGCCGGCAAGCAGTCGGCGCAGCAGGGCGGCGACAACATCGCCGCCGCCTGGGAGAAGCTGACCGACAAGCTCGGGCGCGAGAACCAGGTCAAATATTATCGCATCGCGATGGGCATCTGAGGCGAAGCCCAAACGAAATGAATCGGCGGCGTCCGCCGTTGCGAGTTAAGCCAAGCCATCCAGCGCCGCGAAATGCGAGGGCTGGATGGCTTGGCCGTCGCGATCTTCGCGGCGCGGCGTCCGCCGCGATCACGAACCGGCCAGCAAGAAAGTCAGGAAGCGCGACACGGTGAGCGACGAAAGCATCGAAAGGGTCGACGCCGGGACGCGGGGCGTCGGGCTCGCGCGCCTACTCTATTGGCTGGCGACGGCGCTGCTTGTCGGGACGGCGGCCATCCAGACCGCCTACGATCTCGACCTCACTTCCTTCGGCTTCGCCAATTATCGCCCGGTGATGTATGCGTTCCTGTTCTGGAGCGTGGCGCTCGGGATGCGCCAGGCGATCGAGTACGGCGAGGCCGGCCAGCAGCGGCTGTTCCTGCTGCCAGCGCTGCTGTTCACGGCGGCGATGGTGATTTTCCCGACGATCTTCGGTCTCTACATTGCCTTCACCAACTGGAACCTCAACGCCGCGGGCGGCCGCCATTTGAACGGCCTCGACAACCTGCGCACCTTGATCCACGATCCCTATTTCTGGAACGCGCTCTCCAACATGGTCTATTATCTCATGACCGTGTTCGTGCAATACGCGATCGCCTTCGGGCTGGCGCTGCTGCTCAATGCCGGCATTCGCGCCCGACGCTTCTTCCGCATCGCGTTCCTGCTGCCGTTCATGCTGAGCCCGGTCGCGGTGAGTTGGATGGTCGGCAAGTCGATCATGGAGAACAGATTCGGCCCGCTGGCTAATTTCCTGCGCTTCCTTGGCTGGGAGAACCCGGCCTTCTTCACCTCGCCCTGGATCGCCCGGCTCAGCATCATCTCTATGGATGCCTGGGTGTGGATTCCGTTCATGATCATTCTGCTGCTCGCCGGGCTGCAAGCGTTGCCGCACGACGTCAAGGAGGCGGCGCAAGTGGACGGCGTCAATTCCTGGCAGATGTTTTCTGAGATCACCTTTCCGCTGATGCTGCCGGTCAGCCTCACCGCGATCATCCTACGCATGATCTTCGAGTTGAAGCTCGCCGACATCGTCATCAACGTGACCGCTGGCGGCCCCGGCGGGGCCACGGATACGATTTCGAGCTTCGTTTACCGCGAATACCGCGACCGCTCGAACGTCGGCTACGCCACGATGATCGCCGAAGTCTATCTCATCCTCATCATCATTTTCATCACGCTGGTGCTGAAGTTCGCGCGGCCCTACATGCGCAAGATGACATGAGGATTCGTCATGACGGGCAGACGGGAGCCGCGACCGTGACCGCAGAAGCCGCCTCGAGCTTTGGCGAGCCCGCCGCACGCCGATCGGCGCTCAGCGTCGTCGGGCGGATCGCGATCTACGCCACGCTCCTGATTTGGACCTTCATCGCGCTGTTCCCGATCTATTGGACGGTGACGACGACCTTCAAGCTTGGCCGCGACGTGACGCAGGGCCATCTCATCCCCTGGCTCGACTTCGTCCCTAAGTGGAAGGGGCTGCAATCGCTGGGCCTGTCGCCGGACACGATCTTCACCACCTCCGACGTGCGCGAGGAGTTCCTCGACAAGTTCTACAACTCCGTCATCGCCACCCTTGGCGCCTCGGGCCTCGCAGTGCTCATCGGCTCGCTCGCCGCCTACGGCCTCAGCCGCTTCGAATACAAATTCGGCCGCTTCGGTAATCAGGATATCTCGTTCTTCTTCATTTCGCAGCTCATCCTGCCGCCCGTTGTGCTGGCGATGCCGTTCCTCGTGCTCTACAAGGAGCTGGCGCTGCTCGACACCCATATCGGCCTGATCTTCGTCTATACGCTGATGGTGCTGCCAATCGTCATCTGGGTGATGCGCGACCAGTTCGATTCCATCCCCAACGAAATGGAGCAGGCCGCCCTTGTCGATGGCTGCACAATCTGGGGCGCCTTCCTGCGCATCGTGTTGCCGATGGCGCTGCCGGGCGTGGTGGCTTCGTTCCTGCTCTCCACCGTGCTGTGCTGGAACGAGTATTTCTTCGCTTCGCTGCTGACCGGCTTCAACGCGCAGACCCTGCCGGTGATGGTGGCGAGTCAGACCGGCTCGCAGGGGATCAACTGGTGGACGATGGCGGCGCTGGCGACGGCGGCGATCTCGCCGCTGCTGCTGGTCGGAATCTTCCTCGAACGCTACATCGTCATGGGTTTGACGGCGGGCGCCGGCAAATAGTTGCGCCTACCCACAGGAGCGCCGAAGGGTGTCGACAAGCGATCGCGGCGCCTTTGGCGAGCCCAAGAGCGCCGATCCCCAGAGCTTGAGCGGGCGCCTGCGCGCGCTGCTGATCGAGCTGATGCTGATTCCAGGCTTGTGCGGCCACGAGGATCGAGTGCGCCGCCGGCTGAAGCGGGAACTGGCCGCGCTCGGCCTGGCGACGCGGACGGACGTGATGGGCAACCTGACGGCGACCGCGCCCGGCGATCCCGCCCGGCCAAGCGTGATGCTGTTCACCCACATGGATCAGCTCGGCTTCATCGTGCGCAAGATCGAGCCCTCGGGCCTGGCGCGCGTCGAGCGGCTCGGCGGCGTGCCGGAGCGAGCGCTCGCCTCGCAGGCGGTTCTGTTCTGCCTCGGCGAGGGCCGGGATCTTGCGGGCGTCATCGCCAATAAGAGCCATCATGCGACGACGCCGGAGGAGAAATACCGCGTCCTCCCTTACGCGGAGATCTTCATCGACGGCGGCTTCGCCAGCGCCGAGGCGATGCGCGAGGCCGGAATCGAGATCGGAACGCCGGTCGTCTATGCCCCGAACGCGGTGCCGCTCGCCGGAGGGCGCATCGCCGGAACTTCGGTTGACGACCGCGCGGGTTGCGCGGTCCTGATCGAGGCGGCGCGCGCGCTGCTCGCGACCCCGGCTCGGCCGACGGTGCATTTCGTGTTCTCGGTGCAGGAGGAATTCAACCTGCGCGGCGCGCTGGCTGCGGCGCAGACGCTGCGGCCGGATATCGCCATCCAGCTCGACCTCATGCTGGCCGCCGACACGCCCGATATGACCGGGCGCGGCGAGGTTCGGCTCGGCGGCGGGCCGGCCGTCAGCCTCTATAGCTTCCACGGCCGCGGCACGCTCAACGGCACCCTGCCGCATCCGGGCCTGGTCGGCGTGTTTGAGCGCTCGGCGCGCGCGCTAGCCATGCCGCTGCAACGCAGCGCCCAGGTCGGCGTGCTGACCGATTCCTCCTACGTCCAGTTGGTCGGCGGCGGCGTCGCCGCCATCGACGTCGGCTTTCCGATCCGCTATTCGCATTCGTCGCTGGAGGTCTGCGATCTCGCCGATCTCGAAGCGCTGACGCGGCTCGTCGCCGCGGCGATCGAAAGCATCGGCGCCGATTTCCCGCTCGACCGGGATCTTTTGTGATGGCGAAAGCCTATCTCGGCATCGACATCGGCACCTACGAGACCAAGGGGGCGCTCGTCGCCGCCGACGGCGAGGTGCTCGCCAGCGCCAAACGCGCCCACCGGATGCTCGTGCCGCGTCCGGGCTGGGCCGAACATCGCGCCGAGGAGGATTGGTGGCAGGATTTCGTGACGGTAAGCCGCGACCTGATCGCTACCGGCGGCGTCGCGCCGAAGGACATCCGCGCGGTGGCGGCGAGCGGCATCGGGCCGTGCGTGCTGCCGGTGGACAGGTCGGGCGCACCGCTGATGAACGCCATCCTCTATGGCGTCGACACCCGCGCGATGCGCGAAATCCGCGAGCTGACCGACGGCCTCGGCGGCGCGCGCATTTTCGAGACCTGCGGCAACGCGCTGACATCGCAATCGGTGGGCCCGAAAATTCTTTGGTTGAAGCGCAACCGCCCGGACGTGTTCGACGCGGCTCACAAGTTTCTCAATTCGACCTCGTTCCTGGTTCACCGTCTGACCGGCCGTTTCGTTGTCGATCATTACACCGCCGCCAACGCCAGCCCGCTCTACTCGGCCGACAGGCTGGAATGGACGGACGCGCTGACGGCCGAGATCGCGCCGCTCGACCGGCTGCCCGAGCTTGCCTGGACGACCGAGATTGCCGGCGGCGTGACCGCCGAAGCCGCGGGGGCGACTGGCCTTGCAGCGGGAACGCCGGTTATCGTCGGCACGATCGACGCGGCGGCGGAGGCGGTCAGCGTCGGCGTGATCGAGCCCGGCCAGATGATGCTGATGTACGGCTCGACGATCTTCACCATTCTCGTCGCGTCCTCGCGCCTGCGTGACGCGCGCCTGTGGTGGGCGCCGTGGTTGTTTGCCGGCCAGCACGCATGGCTGGCGGGCCTTGCCACTAGCGGCGCCTGTACGCGCTGGTTCGTCGATCAACTCGCGCGCGATCTCGCCGGCGGGGAGGCGCTCGACCGCCTCATGCGCGACGCGGCGGCCTCGCCGACAGGGGCGCGCGGCCTGCTGTTTCTGCCCTATTTCTCCGGCGAGCGCACGCCGATCCACGATCCCCACGCCAAGGGCCTGTGGTTCGGACTGACGCTCGCGCATGATCGCGCCGACATGTTTCGCGCGCTGATTGAGGGGATCGCGCACGCGACCCGCCATATCTTCGATACCTACTCTGAGGCTGGCGCGGCGTTGGGGGCGATCCGCGCCGTCGGCGGCGGCTTGCGCAATCCGGTGTGGATGCAGTCGACCGCCGACATCTGTGGCGGCAGCCAGGAGATGACGAAGCAGCGGCTTGGCGCCTGTTACGGCGACGCTTTCCTGGCCGCGCTCGGCGTCGGCGACGCTCGCAAGGCAGATATTCGGCGCTGGAATCCGGTGACGGAGCGCGTCGCCCCGAACGCTGCCAACGCGCCGCGCTACGCCCGTCAGCACGAGATTTTCCTGGCGCTCTACCAGCGCAACCGCGACCTAATGGCCCGGCTGGGGGAGGATATGTGAGCCGACGGCGATGGCACCACTATGCTGATAACCGTCGCCGCGTTGCTACCCAAGGACAAGTCGGCATGACCACGCCATTCCTTTCCATTCGAACTATCGCCAAGCGCTATGGCGATGTCGTCGCTGTTGAAGACGTGTCGCTCGATATCCGCAGGGGCGAATTCGTCACATTCCTCGGCCCCTCCGGATCGGGCAAGAGCACGACGCTTTACACGGTTTCCGTGTGAAAGACTCGGCCGGATTCCTGAGACGCTGGCCGGGTGATAGATAGGACGGTCATGATTCGCAGGAGGCGGACATGGCCGTAGTCGCCGAGCACCTCAGCGTTGCGGAGT
>Ga0134126_10001727_pt1 | contig 27828 bp, 22 predicted proteins | sample KB31752_FD_96881 | JGI IMG/M metagenome (GOLD analysis project Ga0134126, IMG submission 96881) | Terrestrial soil microbial communities with excess Nitrogen fertilizer from Kellogg Biological Station, Michigan, USA - KB3-175-2 | ecosystem: Environmental > Terrestrial > Soil > Unclassified ... | reverse complement strand
TTTGTTTTTTTAAAAATAATAGTTAGATTTGGGATAACAGGACTAGTTAAAAATCATTTAAAAAAACTACACATTATGGCAACAGGAATTGTTTATTCGATATCTCCAGCACCGGTAGGAGTTAACCCAGCATCAGGGCAAGTACAGCAAGATGAAACAGGCGAAATTTTTAATTTTTCGGATCCAAATTTTCCTAATACGGGATTGGCTGTAAATTCTCCGTGTACATTTGATATAGTTCTTAATATTAAATCTCATTTAAGCGAAGCAACTAATTTACAGCCATTAGTTTTAGCGCCACCACAAAATATTACAGGACCTTACACGGGAGATATTACAGCTAATGTTGGCGATATTTATACTATATCATCAGCTGCAGCAATTGTTACCGGTAATGTAACTATTAATGGTGGTAAAGTAATTGTTGAGCAGAATGCTCAAGTAAATGGAGCTGTTAATGTAAGTAGTGATGGAATAATTGTGGCGAGGGGTGGCGGACAAGTAAAGGGAGGTGTTACAATGAGTACGGGTGGAAGTTTAAAAGTAGTTAATAAAGGAAAAATTAATGGAAGTGTAACCATGAGTCAGGCAGGACGTATGATTGTGGGTAACGATAATGGGCCTGGTTTTATTGCGGGAACAGTAGATATACAAAGTATAAGAAGATTTGATATAACTGCAGGTTCTTCTATTACTGGGCAATAAAAGATAAAGTTTTCTAAAACAAAAAACACCGCATTTCTGTGGTGTTTTTTGTTTTAATTGATTTGTAAACTTATATTACCTGTTCAAATATTGTTTCATATTGTTTGGTGATGGTTTCTAAAGAATATTTGCTTAAAACGGTATCGTAAGCAGCATTAACAATATCTTTTCGTAAGTCGGCATCATTTAAAAGTTCGTTTATACTAAGTGCAAGGGCTTTGGCATCTTTTATTTCACACACCAAACCGTTACCTTCAACTACCTCTTTTAACCCACCGGCATTTGTTGATACTACGGGCACTTTATATAAAAAAGCGTCGAGTACACTACTACCCAAACCTTCTTCTTGAGAACTCATAACAAACACATCAAAAATGGAAAAGAAATCCTCTACGCCATCAATATGCCCCATTAGATGATATAATCTACTGAGGTTTAAATGGGCAATTTCTTTTTCGACCTCATGTTGTAAATTACCTTCCCCAAAATGCAGAAACATAAAATCATCACGCATTTGCGAAAGATGATAAATTGCTTGTACCATAGTTAGAGGGTCTTTATGAGTTACAAGAGCGGAAACGCTTGCAATTGTTTTTTTGTTGTGCCAGCCCCTAAAATGAATTAATTTTTTTGCACGCTCGTCATTTAGTTTTTTTGCGCAAGCAATATCAGCAATTACTGTTATGTTTTTTAAACCAAATTTTTCTAAAATAGTTTTAATGGCCGATGAAATAGCAATAAGTTTATGTGTACGGGTATATTTAAGTTTGGTAAAAAAACCCTTAGGAACAAAATCGACCCTACGTGTATAAACAACTTTTGTTTTATGAAACAAGGAAGAAATAACTCCATACATTTGGGCGGATGAGGTTTGTGCATGAATAATATTGGCATAACGGGCATGTTTTATTAAGTATAAAATAGCTTGTAATCCATTACTAACAACATGTATAGGTATGTCTAGTTCTTTTGCCTTTTGATGTAAGGGGAAATTTTTTCGACAAAGCAACTCTACTTCATGCCCTTGTTGTAAAAACCCTTGTATGTTATAAAGTGTTTGTCGCTCACCACCGCGCCAAGTTTTTTCGGTATTTACTTGTAGAATTTTCACACGATAAAATTACACATTATGTTCGTCGTTATGAAAAAATAATTGTGTAAAGAATATGCAAAAAGTTACACCAGCTTGAGTCTCTAAAGTATCTTCATTAATAAAAGAAAGCGCTTCTATTAAAAGAAATAAAATAAAAAGTGCAGATAGTTTTTTGCCTGAAAAAAATGGAGCCAATAGACGAGTGAAAAAAAGTAGTAAGCCAATAACACCTAAGGCAACAGTAGTTTCTAAATATTGGTTATGAGAGCGCAACTGCCACTCTTTATGCAGGCTTGTATTTTCTTCTTGATATTGGCTTTTAAAAGCATTTTCCACATCGCCGGTACCAACCCCAAACAAAATATTTTTTTTAATAATACATAAAGCCGTTTTCCAAAACTCTAAGCGCATAGTGAGCGAATGCCCACTTGTTCCGTGTTCGCGCACAAAATCATTTGTTTCCCATAAAATTTCGTGTACGCGCGTGCGAATATTTGTTGGACTAGTATATAAGTAATTAGAGCAACCGTTTTCTACAAAACGAATATCCGCATCTTTCAACTTTAAAAAACCGGCTAAATCCCTTGTAAGACCTTTGGAGGCCATATACCTTATTAGAGTATATCTTATTTGGTTTTTTCGCTTATCTAAACTATCGTAATTTATTTTACTTTTTCTTTCCCAAGCAGGCTTTAATTCTTCATCGCACATTAAAATATAAACATAATTACCATTTTCGGTAAATTTATAAGTGGTGTCATTATAGTAATAATGACCATTCGTAGTACTAATTGGAAGAGTTTTAAAATCTATTTTATTTAATGAGTACATTTTTTTGTACTCATCTCTTACAATATAAATCACATAGAGCAAACCACTCATAACAATAACTAAAAACGAAACCTTAAAGACGAATGATTGTTTGGAGAACAAAAAAATAATTATACCTACAAAGGATAAAATTGTAAGTATAGTAAGGCCTGTAAATGATTGTAAAAAAAACAAGAAAAACAAAAGCCATACCGCAACAAGTGAATAAACAGTTTTATATTTAATAATTTGTGGAGTTAAACAACGGAAAAACAAATAGCTAATAGAAAGTACAATCATTAAGGAAAAACGTATGTGCGATTCGAAAAGTGAAATATCGCGTACGTTATGAGTTTGTTTATGTAAAATCCCAAAATAAGCGCACACACTACAAAACGATGCAACTATACATGCCAGCACAAAAAAATGCATTACAACATGATAATTTTTTTTAGTGAGTGCAGGCGACGTAAAAAATAAAATTGGCAACCAAAGCATAGGCAGCTTAATACGAAGGTCTTTTAATCCATATGCGTAATCACTTGTCCACAATAAACCAATTATAGAAAAAAGGTAAATGCCAACAAATGCCCAAAATGTTTTTGATTTTTTTAAGGTGTTCCATTTGCTAATAAAGTTTCTCTCAGTTAACCAATTGCCTAATAAAACAAACTGTGATACACTTACTAAAAAGCGAGAAAGCGGCATGCCTACTACTAGCAGAATTAACCCAAAAACGAAAATATTTTTATGCGTTAAGTAACTTTTTACCTGCATGCCTTTATTTAGTAAGCCTGCCCCAAACGCCTAACGGAAGCTTTACGCCACTTTTGGCTTGTAAAAATAATTCGCCGGTTTGTAAGTCAGACTGATGTTGTTTAGCATAAGAACGTAAAAAGTTCTCAATTATTATGCTGCTAAAACCAAGCGAGTAAGCATTTAAAATTAACAGGTGTTTTTCAGAATTTAAAACCTTTAAAACCTCGCTCATCATTTCAGAAATATTATCTTCTAACTGCCATTTTTCACCATTAGGTCCATGCCCATAAGCCGGAGGGTCTAAAATAATGCCATGATAAAAATTACCGCGACGAGCCTCTTTTTTAATAAACTTTAAAGCATCATCTACCATCCAGCGTATGTTGTCTAAACCAGATAGTTGCATGTTTTCATTTGCCCAGGTAACCACTTGCTTAATGCTATCAACATGGGTAACATCAGCGCCCGCAGCCCTTGCTGCTAATGATGCCCCACCTGTGTAGGCAAATAAATTCAAAAACTTAGGCTTTTCAATTTCTGATAGAAAAGTAAAAATGGCATCCCAGTTAACCGCCTGTTCCGGAAAAACACCTACATGTTTAAAAGAAGTTAAACCTAAACGGAATTGTATTTTTTTTGATTCAGCATTTTTACTTTTTAAATCGTAACCCAATTTCCATTGGTCGGGCATTTGCTTAGCTTTTTTCCAATCGCCTGCTGAGCTTGAACGAGGAATAAATTTTACGTGGGCCTGTTTTTCCCAATCGGCATTACTCCAGGTTTTAGGCCATACTGCTTGTGGTTCTGGGCGAATGGTAATGTACTGACCAAAGCGTTCTAATTTTTCAAAATCGCCAACATCAAGCAATTCGTAGTCTTTCCAATTTTCGGGTGTTAGTAATTGCATGATGTAAATTTAGTTTAGTTTAAAACAACAGTATTTTATTTTTTCGCCCTTAGCCGAAAAAAGCTGTTCGTAGTATGTTTTTATATTGATTAGTTCTTCTTTACCCGATGGGTTATTGGTATATAAATCATTAGTTGAGTAAAGTAAGTCTAATTTGTTTTCGGCAATTACCTCCAATGTATATTCGTAAAAACTTGTACTATCTGTTTTTAAATGAACCAAACCACCTTTTTTTAAAAGCTTTTTATATCGGTTTAAAAACATAGGGTTGGTTAATCGTTTGCGCACACGAGTTTTGTTTGGTTGTGGGTCGGGAAAAGTAATCCAAATTTCATCTATCTCATTTTCGGCAAAACAATATTCTATAAAATCAATCCGTGTGCGAACAAAAGCTACGTTAAGCAGTTTGTTTTCGGTTGCAAATTTTGCTCCAGCCCAAATGCGGTTACCCTTAATATCAACCCCAATATAATTTTGTGCCGGATTGTTTTTTGCAAGCCCAACCGTATATTCTCCCTTGCCACAGCCTAATTCAAGTACAATTGGGTTTTGATTTTCAAAAAACTCTTGTTTCCATTTACTTGATAAAGGATGGCGTTCTTTTATTTTTTCGAAAGGCAGAAATGTACAATTTTTAAATGTATCAAACTCCGCAAATTTTTCAAGCTTATTTGGCATATGGGTTGCAAAAGTAATTAGAATTTGGCTTTTCTTTTATTTACTTTTACATCCGCTTATGGCTAAAACCAAAACATCTTATTTCTGTCAAAGTTGCGGCTACCAATCTGCCAAATGGCTTGGTAAATGCCCTTCTTGCGAAGCATGGAATACGATTGTTGAAGAAATTGTAGTAAAAGAAACTAAAAACAACAGCGGTTCAACATCTCTAGGCCGAGCACGTAAGCCTTTATTAATAAATGAAATTGAGGTTGAAAACGAACAACGTTTTTCTACCAACGATAGCGAATTAGATAGGATTTTAGGCGGGGGCATTGTGCCAGGGTCGTTGGTTTTATTTGGAGGAGAGCCGGGTATAGGCAAATCTACCCTTATGTTGCAAGTAGCCCTACAAGCAAAAGGCATTAAAATACTATATGTTTCGGGAGAGGAGAGTGAGCAGCAAATCCGTATGCGGGCTGAACGGGTTGGCATTCAAAACGACTCTTGTTTTATTTTAGCAGAAACCAACACTCAAAATATTTTTAAACAAATAGAACAGAATGAGCCTAATTTGGTAATTATAGATTCTATACAAACCTTACATACATCTTTTATAGAATCGAGCCCAGGAAGTGTATCACAAGTACGCGAGTGCGCCGCTGAATTGATGCGTTTTGCTAAAGAAAGTTCAACTCCTGTTTTTATTATAGGACATATTACAAAAGATGGTAGTTTGGCAGGACCAAAAGTGTTAGAACACATGGTTGATACTGTTCTTCAGTTTGAAGGGGATAGAAATTATGTTTATCGCTTACTACGAACCACAAAAAACCGTTTTGGAAGCACCAACGAGCTCGGCATTTACGAAATGCGAGGCACTGGTTTGCGTGCAGTTAGCAATCCATCAGAAATATTAATTACTCACAGAGATGAACCTACCAGTGGGGTTGCTATTGCCGCAAGTATGGAAGGTTTAAGACCTATGTTAATTGAGATACAATCATTAGTAAGTAGTGCGGCTTATGGTACCCCACAACGAGCCTCAACCGGTTTTGACTTACGGAGGTTAAATATGCTTTTAGCGGTGCTTGAAAAGCGCTGCGGCTTTAGGTTGGGGGTAAAAGATGTGTTTTTAAATATAGCTGGGGGCATTAAAGTAGAAGACCCCGGTATTGATTTGGCAGTGGTTTGTGCTGTACTATCTTCAAACGAGGATTTATGCATCCCTCAAGACACTTGTTTTGCAGCAGAGGTGGGGCTTACGGGCGAGATACGGCCTGTAAACCGTATAGAACAACGAATTGCTGAGGCTGAAAAACTGGGCTTTAAACGTATGTTTATTTCTGCTTATAATACTAAGGGATTAGAGATAAATAAGTATAAAATAAAAGTAATTAGTGTTTCAAAAATGGAGGACGTATTTCAGCATTTATTCGGCTAAGACCCAAAACCGACCCTTAAAAACGAAAAAACTTTTTTGAATTAACATATAATATATATATTAGCGGTCGTTTATATTTTAAAAAATCTAATTTATGATGAAGAAAATTACTTTAGCTCTCGTACTTACAGCAGCATTTTTTGTTAGTGGTTTTGCGCAGAAAAACCCTATGAAAGAAGGGGACAACGCTTATGCGGCTCAGGAATATTTTACTGCAATAGATTGGTATAAAAAGGCATACGTAAAAGAAAAAAAGGCTGAGAAAAAGGCTAAAATTCTTTTCCGTACGGCAGAAAGTTACCGTCATATTAATGACCTTAACGAGGCTATAACATATTATACAAAGGCCATTGCTGCAAAATATCCAGATCCTATGGCTAATTTTTATATAGGAGAGATTAAAAAAGAGCAAAAACTTTATAACGAAGCTATCAGCGCATTTGAGGCCTACAAAAAAGAGGTTCCTTCTGATGCTCGTGCTGAAAACGAAATTAAATCTTGTGAATTAGCTCAAAAATGGGTTGATAACCCTACTCGCCATAAACTAGAAAATATGGCTATGATAAATACTAAAGAACAAGATTATAGCCCGGCTTTTGCCGACAAAAAAAATACTTCATTGTATTTTACTTCAACCAGAGAAGGTTCTACCGGTGCTAAAGCTGATGGTACTACTGGTGATTTACACTCAGATATTTTTGAAACGAAACTTGGTAAAGACGGTAAATGGAGTACACCTACACCACTTCCTGATCCAGTTAATACACCTGATAACGAAGGTAACGCAGCCGTTGACCGTAAAGGAACATTTTTGATTTTTAGCCGTTGTGGAGAAATGAAAAAGAAGCAAGTTAAATGTCAGCTTTATGTATCAAAAAAACAAGGACCAAGCTGGGCAGCTCCAGAACTTCTTCCTTTTGATATTGATAGCTTTCAATTTAACCAACCATCAATTTCGCCTGATGGAAACACATTATACTTCTCATCTAATATGACAGGTGGAAAAGGACGTTATGATATTTGGAAAAGTACTTTTGATAAAAAGAATAAAAACTGGGGTACACCAGAAAACTTAGGAGCATCTATTAATACAGTTGGAAATGAAGGTTACCCATATATACATACTGATGGGAAAACATTATATTTTTCATCGGATGCTATGCTTGGTTTAGGTGGACTTGATATTTACAAAATTACAGCGGATAAAAGCGGTGCATTTAGCGGACAGGCTGAAAACTTGAAATATCCAATGAACTCTCCACACGATGATTTTGGTATTATTTACGATGGAAATAAAGATCGTGGTTATTTATCATCTGATCGTGAAGGCGGTAAAGGTGAAGATGATATTTATTCATTCTACTTGCCACCATTAGTATTTAATGCAGCTGGTACTATTACTAATGCTGATGATAAAAGCGTTATCCCTAACTGTCCTATTATCATTAAAGGTTCGGATGGTACTTTAGCGCAAATTACTAGCGATAAAGATGGTAACTACACTTTACCATTAAAACCACAAGTTTCTTACGAAATTTATACCCAAACTAACAAAGATGTAAAAACCGCAACAGCTCCAAGAGGTTTTTTTGCTTCTGATGATAAAGGTAAATTCAGCACCATTGATATTATGGAGTCTACTAACTTTAAAAAAGATTTCCAATTAAGTCCGGTACCTGAAGGTGAGATTCGTTTCCCAGCGGTGCTATATGCTTTAGGTAAATCTGAATTATTAGTTGATTTAACAGGTACTGATAAGTCAAACGACACAAAAAAACCTTTAAACTCTAAAGACTCGTTAAACTTCTTAGTAAAAACACTAAACGATAACCCAACAATTACTATTGAGTTAAGTGCACATACAGATAGTCGAGGTAATGCTGCGTTAAACGAAAAATTATCTCAAGCACGTGCCCAATCTTGTGTTGATTATTTAATTTCTAAAGGGATTCCTGCAGAGCGTATGATTGCAAAAGGTTACGGCAAAAGAAAATTAAAAATAACTGATGCTCAAATCGCTAAAGCAAAAACTAAAGAAGAAAAAGAAGCATTACACGCATTAAACCGTCGTACTGTATTCAAAATCTTATCGTGGGATTACGTAGACCCTAAAGCACCAAAAACTACTATACCTACTTACCATCCTAAAGTGTTAAATGAAGAAGATGCTGATAAAATTGAAGATGCACCAGGTGGTGACAAATAATTAAAAGAGAAAAGCCTCACAGAAATGTGAGGCTTTTTTATGTAAAATGATTTTTTATCTTTGAATTAAATTAAAAAACAATAATTATGATGCAAATTAACTTTGTGGCTGTTTTGGTAGCAGCTTTAGTGCCTATGTTAATAGGATTTATTTGGTACAACCCAAAAACATTTGGTAATGCATGGATGAAAGCATCTGATATGAGCGAAGAGAAAATGAAAGGCGCTAACATGGCTTTAATTTTTGGTTTAACCTTTGTGTTTAGTTTTTTTATAGCTATGACAATGAATTTTGTTACTATTCATCAATTTGGAGCTATGTCAGCTATGATGGATATGGCACACCCTGATGCTTTGAAAAATGCAACAACCGGTGCCGGGCTTGATTTCGCCAATTTCATGACAAAATATGGCCATACTTTCCGTACATTTAAACATGGTGCTTTTCATGGCACTGTAAGTGGTTTTATGTTGGCTTTACCAGTTATAGGAGTTAATGCTTTGTTTGAACGTAAAGGTTTTAAATACATTGCCATTAACGCAGGCTTTTGGATTGTATGTTTTGCCTTAATGGGCGGCATTGTTTGCGCTTGGCAATAGCTTGTTAAAAGGAATTTTATTATTCCTTTTTGCACCTTTTCATCTGTTAAACCTTTTCAGCATCTTTGTATAAGAAATGTGCGGTATTGCGGCTATAATTGGGTTTACAAATAAGGGTAAAGAGCGCTTTAACCAAATTTTGCAATGCGCAAGTTTACTAAAACATCGCGGACCGGATAATCAAAAATATATTATCGAGCCTGATTTTGCTATGGCGCATGCACGCCTAAGTATTATTGATTTATCGGAAGCCAGTAATCAACCTTTTACTACACATGATGGAAGGTTTACTATAGTTTATAATGGCGAAATTTTTAATTATAAGCAGTTAAAAAACGAATTACAACAACTTGGGCATACGTTTTATACCGAAGGCGATGTTGAGGTTTTAATTAATTTATATAAAGAATTTGGCAAAGAGTGTCTCCACAAAATAAATGGCTTTTTTGCTTTTGTTTTATTCGACAAGCAAACCAAAACCTTTTTTGCCGCAAGAGATAGGATAGGAGTAAAGCCTTTCTATTATTATGCTGATGAAAACTATTTTGCTTGCTCGTCAGAATTAAAAACGGTAAAATATATTACCGAGTGTAACACCATTAATAAAACGGCGTTATATGCTTATCTGCAACTTACTTATGTACCTGAAAAAGCTAGCATTATAGAAAATATTTATAAGCTGGAACCGGGAGAATTTTTGTTTATTGAAAAGAATAAAATAAAAAAGGAAAAATACTATTCAATAAAACTTCCGTTAGAGTATAAAGAAGTAAAAGATGTAAATAAAACCTTTCTTAATTTACTAGAAAGTGCAGTAGACGCGCGCTTAACAGCCGATGTGCCAGTAGGTTGTTTTTTAAGTGGAGGCATTGATAGTAGTGTTATTACAGCCATAGCTTCGCAAAAAAACAAACACTTGCAAACCTTTTCTATTGGGTTTAAAAACAATAAGTATTTTGACGAATCAGTTTATGCTGAGGTAATTGCTAAACAATACAACACACAACATCAAACATTTTATTTAAGTGAAGGAGAAGTGGAAAGTGAAATCAGCAACTTTTTAAACGCTGTTGATGAACCTTTTGCTGACTCATCGGCATTTAATGTTTTTGTACTTTCAAAAAAAACTAAAGAATATGTAAAGGTTGTTTTATCAGGTGATGGAGCTGACGAACTTTTTGCAGGATATAATAAACACCGTGCCGAATGGATGATACGAAATCAGACATTGAAAACATCTTTACTTAAAAATGCAGCATCTCTTACAAGATTATTTCCCGCTTCACGAAGTGGGAAATTATCAAATAGAACACGTCAACTCGATCGCTTTGCTTCCGGAGCAAAACTATCTCCGCAAGAGCGTTATTGGCGATGGGCTTGCTTTTATGAGGAAGGTAAAACAACGGAGTTAATTAATTTGACTTCAAAAGAAAAAAAGGATTTTGATGAATTAAAAAACACATACACTTCTATTATTAATAGTGATTATAACAGCACCTTATTAGCTGATATGAATTTGGTTTTACCTAGTGATATGCTTACCAAAGTTGATAGAATGAGCATGGTAAATGCACTTGAAGTGCGCAACCCATTTTTAGATTACAGAATGGTTGAATTTGCATTTTCATTAAAAGTTGGAAATAAAATTGATGCTAATAGTCAGAAGAAAATTATAAAAGAAAGCTGCGCACATTTATTGCCTAGGGAAATATTGAATAGAAAAAAACATGGTTTTGAAACACCCGTGCAACAATGGTTAAGCGGGGTTTTAAGAAACAAAGTAGAGGAATATTGTTTAGATAAAGATTTTATTGAACAACAAAATATATTTAAATATGATTCACTTAAATGCCTAGTTGAACAGGCTTTGAGCACAAATGCAGGCGATGCGACAGCGGTAGTATGGAGTATTTTAATTTTTAATTATTGGTATAAACAAAACATATTGTAATGCCACGAGTACTAAGAATTATAAACAGATTTAATTTAGGAGGACCGGCATACAATGTGGCGTTTTTAACAAAATATTTACCCCCCGAATACGAAACACTTTTAATTGGCGGAGAAAAAGAACCTGACGAAGAAAGCTCTTTATTCATTTTTAAAGAAATGGACTTAGAGCCACTTGTAATAAGTGAAATGAACCGCTCGGTAAATTTTTTGCAAGACGTAAAAGCATATTATCGAATTAAAAAAATAATTAAAAAATTTAAGCCTGATATTGTGCACACGCATGCAGCAAAAGCAGGCGCGCTTGGCCGATTGGCTGCTTATAATTGTAAAGTACCAGTAATTATACATACATTTCATGGTCATGTTTTTCATTCGTATTTCGGAAAATTTAAAACAACCATTTATAAAAATATAGAGCGGTTTCTTGCAAAAAAGTCAACCGCTATTATAGCTATAAGTGACAGACAAAAACATGAATTAGGTGTTGAACATAAAATAGCCCCGCTTGAAAAAATAAGAGTTGTTCAATTGGGTTTTGATTTAATAAAGTTTTCAGATAACCAAGCAGAAAAAAGAAAAACCTTTAGAGACAAATATCAGATAGAAGATGACGAAATTTGTATTGTAATTATTGGTCGTTTGGCCCCCGTAAAAAATCATCCACTATTTTTAAAGGCTATTCAGTTTATAAAAAACAACTCCGATAAAAAAATAAGGGCTGTAATTGTTGGGGATGGAAATTTGCGACATGATTTAATGAAACAATGCGAAATTTTAAACCTAGAGTATTGTTATTACCCTTCTGAACCTAAAAAGGCAACCATTACGTTTACTTCGTGGATACAGGATGTATCTTATCCCTTAGCTGGTAGTGATGTGGTTTGTTTAACATCGTTTAATGAGGGTACGCCGGTTAGTTTAATTGAGGCTCAAGCAGCATCAAAGGCCATTATTACAACAAAAGTAGGGGGAATAGAAAATTCTGTAAACGAAAAGGCTGCTTTTTTAATTGATATTACCGATGAAAAAGAATTTTTCGAAAAACTAGTATTGCTTTGTAACGATAAAGAGTTGAGAGAAAAAATGGCGGTTTATGGAAAGGATTTTGCATTTAAACAGTTTCATTATACTCGTTTAGTGCAAGATATTATAGGCTTATATAGCTCATTATTAAAACCTTAGAAAAGCAATAAAATTTGTATATTTACAAGGTATTTTAAATTTTATGAGAAAACTTTTATTGTTATTTATAGTTATAGCAAGCCTATCGTCTTGTAGAATATTGCGCCCCAATTTAATGCTTAAAACCCCTAAGGATTATGTATTCGATCAGTTAAGCGATACAATGAGCGATGAAGAGTATAGAATATCTATAACAGACGATATTTCACTTAGAATATTGTCGAATGAGGGGTTTAAGTTAGTTGATTTTTCTAATGGCGGCGGTGGCGGTGGAAATGGGACAAATCTTGCCAATAATACGTCGCTTATACAAACCTTGGTAGAGCATGATGGCACTATAAAAGTACCACTTATTGGCAGGGTAAAAGTACAGGGTTTAACTATGCGAGAGGCTGAGCAGGTAATAGAAACTAAATTTTCGGAATTTTATGTAGGGCCTTATGTTATTTTAAGGGTAACTAACAAAAGGGTGTCAGTTTTTCCTGGTGCAGGTGGGGCTGGCAGGGTTGTTCCTATTGTTAATTTAAATACTACAGTATTAGAGGCTTTAGCATATGCAGGAGGTATAACCGAAGATGGGAAAGCTTATCGTATTAAATTAGTACGTAATGCCAAACCTAAACCATTGGTTTATTTGATAGACTTATCTACAATTAATGGATTAAAGGGAGGTAATACAGTTGTGCAAGCTAATGACGTAATATATGTTGAACCACGCCCACGTTTTATTACTAGGGCCATTGGAGAATTAGCTCCTTATCTATCAGTATTTTCATCTGTTATATTGATATTTACTTATGTTAAATTAGTGAGATAGTAACATAGAAATTATGATTGGTGGGGACTTACATGATAAAAACAGTAGTATAAATCAGTACCAAGAGCGTATAACCAAATTTAGTAGTGAATTTGAGTTAGGGCTGTTTTTACATATTGCCAAACGCAGTTTAATTTGGGTTTTTTTACTATTGAGCGTTTCTTTATCCCTTGCATTTTTATATTTACGTTACGCGCAACCTATTTTTCAATCTAAAACCAATATACAGGTAAATACAAAAAACCAGGCCAATAGGATTTTAAATATTAACCAAATGTATGAAGAGCAACAAGATCCTTTGGCTGGGGCTATAGAAATATTAAAATCTAAGGTTTTTTTAAATAGAGTAGTTAATACATTAGATTTATATACCAGTTATTTTAACGAAGGGACGTTTAAATCGAGTGAATTATACACATCAACACCATTTGTTGCCGAAATAAACATTAAAAATCCATCTTTTTATGGGCGCAAATTTTATGTAACATTTATTAACTCATCTGCTGGATATGTAGAGTTAAAAGAAAAAAACGGCCTTCAAAAAAAAATGCGTTTTATAACTGATAAATGGGTCAATTCGGAAAATTTTGAGTTTAAAATAAGTTGTAATCCAACACTTGGTAAAGAACAGTGTTTTAAAAACTGCCAAGAGTTGTATCCAATATATTTTATTAAACAAAATGAAGATGCTGTTACATCAGATATTCAGAAACGTTTAGAAATAAAACTACAAAACGAACAGGCTAAAACAGTTAGTATAAGTGTTCGCGATTTTAATCCTGTAAAAGCTGCTGATATTGTAAATACAATAGCCGCAGAGTTTCAACGATACGATATCGAAAAAGAGAGTAAAAGTTCAGAAAAGGTTATCATATTTATTAATGATCAGCTTAGTAATGTATATGCTCAGTTGAAGCGTTCAGAAGATACGTTGGAAACCTATCGGAAGACAAGAAATTTTAATACAAACGAAAATCAAGTGCAGTCTGATATGACTAGAATATCAGCACTAGAAGACCAATTACTTAAAACAGAGTTAGAGGAAAAAATATTAGATAATATACAACAAGATATACAAAAAAACAAAAGCATTGATTCGTATCAACTTATTTCATCTATTGCTGGCAGTCAGGAAGAAACAGGTATAAAAGATATTGTGAGTACTTTACAAAAGCTCCTTATAGAAAAAGAAAACATGCTTTTTCAGGTAAAACCTAATAGTGAAGAAATTAAACGCCTAAACTTTCAAATAGAAAACCAGAAGAATTTGTTGGTGCAAAGTATTTTTTCGTTACGTCAAAAAATGCAATCTAAGTATCAAAATTTAAAAGCAAAATCAGACCAATACGAAACAAAATATTCGTCTCAACCAGAAAAAGAACTTGAGTATGCGCGTTTAATGAGGTTCTTTAGTATTAACGAAAAATACTATACGCTTTTGTTAGAGAAAAAAACAGAGTTCTCAATTTCGAAAGCTGGATTTGTATCGCAAACGGTTGTATTAGAAAAGGGCATTGCCAACTTAAATCCAATTTCGCCTAATAAGCAAAACATTATGGCTATTGCTATATTGGCTTCTATTCTAATAGGTTTAATAATAATAATTGTTCGTTATTTAATGCATAACGACATAAATTCATTAAATGAAATAACTAAGCAAATGAGCGCCAATATAAATATATTAGGCATTGTGCCAAGCTACGACAAAGAAATTCCAGTATCGCAATTGGTTGTAGATAAAAACCCGAAATCGTTAATTGCTGAATCGTTTAGAACACTACGTAGTAACCTGCAATATATTTCGCATACCGAAGGAACAAAAATAATAGCACTTACATCAACGGTTTCTGGTGAAGGGAAAACGTTTGTAGCCATTAACCTTGCAGGTATAATTGCGTTTTCCCATAAAAAAGTAATTATTTTGGATTTAGATATGCGTAAACCTAAAATTCATAAAGGATTTGGTGTTACTAATGAAAAAGGAATGAGTACTATTTTGATAGAAAAGAATAATTTAGAAGAGTGTATAAATAAAAGTTCATTGACAGGTTTGGATTTTATTACTGCAGGCCCAATTCCACCAAACCCATCGGAATTAATTATTAGCTTGAAGATGGATGAAATATTAAATACACTTAAAACCATGTATGATGTCATTGTAATTGATAATCCTCCTATTGGATTAGTAACAGATGGGATTGCGATGATATCAAGGGCCGATTATCCAATTTATGTTTTTAGATCAGATTACTCTAAACGGAACTATATACAAATATTAGATAGGTTGCAGAATGAAAATAAAGTGCAACATCTATCAGTAGTTTTAAACGGTGTAGACATTAATCGAAATACTTATGGCTATAACTATGGTTATGGTTATGGTTATGGATACGTCTATGGTAACAAATATGGTTATTATGAATAGAAGAGTGATAGTAAAAAGAAAAAGGGATTGTTTAAAAAGAAAATAAGTGTTAGTTAAATGGTTGTAGAAAAAACGTTTATCGAAGGATTATTAATGCTAAAACCAAAAGTGTTTGAAGACCCGCGAGGATATTTTTTTGAAAGTTATAATCAAAAATTATTGGAAGAAGCCGGTTTAAAAGAAAACTTTGTACAAGACAATCAATCACTGTCTCAAAAAGGAGTTTTACGTGGTTTACACATACAGGCACCGCCACATGCACAAGGGAAATTGGTACGTGTTATAAAAGGCGCTGTACTTGATGTGGCTTTAGATATTAGAAAAAAATCGCCAACCTATGGTAAATATTTTTCAATTGAATTAAATGAGCAAAATAAAACTATGTTTTGGATTCCGGAAGGTTTTGCGCACGGCTTTTTAACCTTACAAGACAATACTATTTTTCATTATAAATGCACTAATTATTATAATAAAGAATCGGAAGCATGTGTATTGTGGAACGATAAAGACATTAATGTAAATTGGAATATAGAAAACCCGCTTCTTTCAGTAAAAGATACTGAAGGGACTCCTTTTAAAGATTTTGTTTCTCCATTTTAATAACAATGAATTTTTTAGCAAACATACCTTTATTATATACTTTTTTGTTTTGCGGAACATTAATTTTTTCTATTCTAATAAATGAATTGCTTTTAAATTTTTCTAAAAACCTTGGTACACGACGAAATAATAGTGTGCAAATTAGATGGAATTCAACTGCAAAACCGGCTTTGGGTGGCTTATCGTTTTACATTGTTTTTTTATTTGCTTTTATAACTTTAGAGATTATAACCCAGGGCAAGCAAGGTTTTTTTTCTACCTTAAAAATAGTAGGGCTTTTGTGTTCGGTTACCGCAGCTTTTTTAATGGGCATGGCTGATGATGCCTATGACACTAAACCATTAATAAAATTTATAGTACAATGTTTATGTGGCATTATACTTATTAGTACCGGCACAAAAATAAACACATTTGAAAGCGAATTTTTAAACTATTCGCTTACTGTATTATGGGTTGTAGCTATTATGAACTCAATTAATATGCTTGATAATATGGACGGTATATCGGCAATTACAACTATTGCTATATGCGTGTTTTCTGTAATTTTTAGTGCTCAAAACAGCCTGGCTACCCAACCACTTACTCTTATTATAATCGCAGTAATAGGAACACTTTGTGGTTTTTTGGCATATAACTGGCATCCTTCTAAAATGTTTATGGGCGATAGCGGCAGTCAGTTTTTGGGTATTTTTTTGGCTTTTTGCGGCATTGAATTTTGTTGGAATGTACCTGTAATTGATAAAAACAATTTCCCGATTATTTATCCCATTAATAATTTAATTTTAATTGCCCTGGTTTTTATTATGCCACTTACAGATACTGCCATCGTAGTAATAAACCGAATACTAAAAGGCTCATCTCCTTTTGTAGGGGGCAAAGACCATACCACGCATAATTTATTTTACCAAGGCATTAGTGAGAAAAAAATTGCACTTATATTTTTTATTGTGAATATTATAGGAGGGAGTCTGGCTTTATTGCTAATTAGCCAATCAGATTTTAGTTTGCGACGCTCACTATTATTTGCTGTTTATCCGTTTTTTTTATTTTTGTTTTTGCTGTATCTTACAAGGCGAAAACCCCATGCTTAACTACCAAAAAAAAATAAACTATTTTATATTATCGATTGCATTTTTTGTACTTATCTCTTTTGGATATTTTGTATCGAAAAATATGCTTAAGCAAACAGAAGCAAATGTAGATTATATAAATCCTGCTCAAAGCCTTTTTGGATTAAGTATACCTAAAGACATTCATTTTGCAGGTGAAGCAGTTCCTCAAAATGATTATAGTATAAAAGAAAATTTAGATAAAGAATTTATTGGTAATTCAGCATCTGCTTATGTATTACTTAAGCGTTGTGCGCTTTGGTTTCCACCAATTGAAGCTGTTTTAAGACGCAACGATATTCCGGATGACATAAAATACATTGCACTAGAAGAAAGTAATCTTACCAACTCGCAATCATCGCAAGGTGCTGCCGGCTTTTGGCAATTTGTACCAAGTACAGGTGCAAGTTTAGGCTTAGAAATTAACGATGAAGTAGATGAACGTTATAGTGTAGAGAAAAGCACCGAGGCTGCTTGCAAATTTTTTAAAGAGGCATATAAACGTTTTGGTAGTTGGACAATTGCTGCTGCTGCTTATAACCTTGGTAGTGGAGGGATAGAACAGCAATTAAAAAAGCAAAAATCAACCAATTATTATGACTTAATGCTTAATAAAGAAACCGCCAGATACTTATATCGTGTACTGGCATTAAAAACATTAGTAGACAATTCTTCTAAACACAAACTAAGTATGTCGAGAAATTTTTATGGTGTACCACTAATTCCTTTTAAAGTAGATACGGCAATTACTGATTTATCGAGGTTTGCGACTACTTTGGGGTATACTTATAATTTACTTAAAATTTTTAACCCATGGCTTAGAAAAAATGCATTACCTAACCCTACGAAAAAAATGTACATTATAAATTTTCCGAAAAAGGAATATTTAAAAAATGGATTTACATACTTTGAAGGAGATTTGGTTAGAGAAAGTCTAGATTCAACGATGTTACAAAAAGAGGTAAACATTGATTCGACTTTTCCGGTAATTGATTCAGAAAAAGAAACAAAAAATTTAAAAAAGGATACACAAAAAAATGAGCAACCTCATTAATGAAGAAGATTTTATTGAAGTAATTGGCGCCCGTGCTCACAATCTTAAAAACATTGATGTTAGTATTCCGCGCAATAAATTAGTGGTTATAACGGGGCTTAGTGGTAGCGGAAAATCTTCGTTAGCTTTTGATACTATTTATGCTGAAGGACAGCGCAGATATATTGAAACATTTAATTCTTACGCTCGTCAGTTTTTAGGAAATTTAGAACGCCCTGATGTGGATAAAATTACAGGCCTGTCGCCTGTAATTGCTATTGAACAAAAAACAGTAAGTAAAAACCCTCGCTCAACCGTTGGCACTATAACCGAGATTTATGATTTTATGCGCTTATTGTTTGCGCGTGCAGGCGAAGCATTTTCATATGTTACGGGAGAGAAAATGGTGCGTTATACAGATGAGCAAATCATTGATTTGATTATTGAAAAGTATAATAAGAAGAAAATAAATATTCTTGCTCCGGTTGTTAAAGGCCGCAAAGGGCATTATAGAGAGTTATTTGAACAAATAAGAAAATCGGGCTTTACAAAAGTTAGAATAGATGGTGAGATAAAAGATATAGTTGCTAAAATGCAGGTTGATCGTTATAAAATTCATGATATAGAAATTGTAATTGACCGAATTGAAGTTGCTGCAAATATTCGTCCGCGTTTGGCACAATCGTTACAAACGGGTATGAAGCAAGCTAAAGGTACCATAATGATTTTGGAACATGAGGATAAAAAAAACTCAAAACTTAAGCCGCAATTTTTTAGTAGGTTTTTAATGTGCCCTACAAGTGGCATCTCTTACGATGAACCTGCTCCAAATATGTTTTCGTTTAACTCGCCTTATGGTGCTTGTCCTAAGTGTAATGGCTTGGGCGTTATTTCTGAAATAGACATTCATAAAATTGTGGCTAACCCAAAACTATCACTTAAAAAAGGTGCTATTACAATTTTAGGTGACTATAAAAAAGGTTGGATTTTTAATCAACTTGAAGCCATTGGAACTACATATGATTTTACCCTTGATACACCTTTTGAAGATATAGATGAAGCTGCAGTAAATATTATTTTGTACGGAAGCGATGAGTTATTTAAAGTAAAAACAGAAGGGAATGAAGAAGGCTATTCAATGACTTTTGAAGGCATTGCAAACTTCATAACTAAGCAGGCCGAAGAAAACCCGTCACCGGCAATGCAACGTTGGGTGCAAGGGTTTACTAATAAAATTAATTGCCCAGAATGTAATGGAACTCGCTTAAAAAAAGAAGCACTTTATTTTAAAATTGATAAAAAAAATATTACGGAATTATCGCAGTTAGACGTTGCCTCACTTAGTTTATTTTTTAAGGATATAGAAAAACGATTAACAAAATCGCAGCAAATAATTTCGAAGGAGATTTTAAAGGAAATCCGTGCACGCATTGGTTTTTTATTGGAGGTTGGGTTGGATTATGTTTCTCTTAATCTAAGCTCGCGGTCTTTATCAGGTGGCGAAGCACAGCGTATACGACTTGCCACACAAATAGGTTCGCAATTAGTTGGAGTATTGTACATTTTAGATGAGCCGAGTATAGGTTTACATCAACGTGATAATGAAAGATTAATTACTGCACTAAAAAATTTGCGTGATGCTGGAAACTCTGTGTTAGTGGTTGAGCACGATAAGGACATTATGCTTGCTGCGGATTATGTTATTGATATAGGCCCTGGAGCAGGTGTGCATGGTGGCAATATTGTCGCTGCATCTACACCAAAAGAATTGGTTAAAAGCGCTACTGTTACATCACAATATATTACTGGGAAAAGAGAAATATCAGTTCCAAAACAAAGAAGAAAAGGAAATGGTAAAAAAATAATTTTAAAAGGTGCTACAGGAAATAATTTAAAAAATGTGTCGGCTGAATTTCCGTTGGGTTGTTTTATTGGTGTAACAGGTGTATCGGGTAGTGGTAAATCAACACTTATTAATGAAACATTGTATCCAATACTAAGCCATTATTTTTATAAATCAGAAACTAAGCCACTTCCTTACAAATCAATTACAGGACTAGAACATATTGACAAGATAATAGAAATAGACCAATCACCTATTGGCAGAACGCCACGTAGTAATCCGGCTACTTACACAAAAGTATTCGATGATATACGAAATTTATTTGCTGCTTTGCCTGAAGCAAATATCCGAGGATACAAACCGGGAAGATTTTCGTTTAACGTAAAAGGCGGTAGATGCGAAACTTGTGGTGGAGCAGGAATGAAAACCATTGAAATGAATTTCTTACCCGATGTATATGTGTTGTGTGATGAATGTCATGGCAAACGCTATAATCGTGAAACGTTAGAAATTCGTTACAAGGGGAAATCCATTAACGATGTGCTTAACATGACTATTGATCAAGCAGTTGTGTTTTTTGAGCATATCCCCTATATCAACCAAAAAATAAAAACCTTGTACGACGTGGGCTTGGGTTACATTACATTAGGGCAACAAGCCACAACACTTAGTGGTGGAGAGGCACAGCGTGTAAAATTAGCGACGGAGCTTAGTAAAAAAGATACCGGAAAAACCTTTTATATTTTAGATGAACCAACAACTGGCTTGCATTTTGAGGATATTCGAATTTTGCTGGATGTGCTTAACCGTTTGGTTGAAAATGGAAATACGGTTTTAGTAATTGAGCATAATTTAGACATTATAAAAATGGCAGACTATATTATTGATATAGGGCCTGAGGGTGGAGCGCGAGGTGGACAGATACTTTGCACCGGCACACCCGAAGAAATAGTTAAAAATAAAGAAAGCTTTACCGCTAAGTTTTTGAAAAAAGAATTGCGTAATTTTAAATAAATATTATTCACATGAAAACGCTCACTATAGTTCGGCACGCAAAATCTGATTGGGGAAATGAAAACATTGAAGATATGTTGCGCCCCTTAAACGACCGAGGGTACTCGGATGCCAGAATAATGTCTACCCAAATTCAAAAAAAAATTCAAACGCCTGATTATTGGATTATGAGCCCGGCTATTAGGGCATACTCAACGGCATTGATTTTTGCACATACTTTTAAAGTTGATGCTGAGAAAATGGTTATTAATAAAAAAATTTACGCCGCTTCCGTTAAAGGTTTAAGACAAATAATAAGTTCTATTCCAGATACTGCTAATAATGCCATATTATTTGGGCATAACCCTGAGTTGACTAATTTTTTCAATGAAATATCTGATTCTTTTGCAGATAATATACCCACATGCGGCGTATTGCATTTAATATCAGAGGTTAAAAAATGGAAGGATTTTTTAAGTGAACCTCTCAAAAACGATTTTTATCTTTACCCAAAAGAATTTAAACAGTGAGCATGTCAAGTAAATATTTGCCTTACGTAAACAGAGAGATTGCCTGGTTATCTTTTAATGAAAGAGTGTTGCAAGAGGCGGCAGACCCAAATACACCCTTGCTTGAAAGAATGAAATTTTTGGCTATTTTTTCTAATAACCGAGATGAGTTTTACCGTGTTCGTGTTGCAACCGTAAAACGTATGTTGCCTTTGGGTAAACGAGCCATTCCATTAATTGGCGCACTTCCGAGTGATTTATTAGATATTATATTGAAACGCGTATTAGTACAACAAAACCGTTTTGAAGAAATTTATCAGCAGCTATTAAAGGAGTTGAAGCAACAAAAAATATTTATTATAAATGAAAAAGGATTAAATACTGAGCAGCAAAAAGTGGTTCGCTCTTATTTTCATGAAAAAGTAATTTCGAATTTATTTCCAATTCTTTTAGATGAAGCAAAGCCATTTCCTTCTCTTCGAGATAAATCGAGTTACTTATTTATTCGGTTGCAAGCTAAACAAGTTAAAGGGTTTAGTTATGCATTGGTTGAAGTACCCACAAAAAGCATGTCGCGTTTTTTTGTTTTACCAAAAGAAGGAGACAAGAGTTACATTATTTTATTAGATGATGTTATACGTTTTTGTGTAGATGAAGTTTTTTCGGTACTTGGGTTAAATGCTTTAGATTCATATAATATAAAGTTGACAAGAGATGCAGAGCTTGATATAGATAATGATGTTGTATCACATAGCATGGTCGAAAAAATTTCGAAAGGGTTAAAGCAACGTAAAAAAGGCTTACCGGTTCGATTAGTGTTTGATGGGGCTTTACCTGATGATATGAAAAACTTTTTGCTAAAAAAGATAAACCTTACCAAAAAAGATGCGCCTATACCCGGCGGACGTTATCACAACTTTAAAGATTTTATTGCCTTTCCGGATTTGGGCAGAAAAGATTTACTCAATCCAAGTTTAAAAACAATTGAGCATAAACTTTTTGCAAATTATAGCTCTAGTTTATTACAAGCTATTCGTAAAGAAGATGTGTTATTAGTTTACCCCTATCACACCTACGACCATATTATTTCTGTACTACGTGAGGCTTCGATGAGTACTTCGGTAGAAGAAATTAAAATTACCGTGTATCGTTTGGCCGATTCTTCAAAAGTTGCAAATGCATTAATTAATGCACTTAAGAACGGAAAAAAAGTAACCCTTGTTGTTGAGTTGCAAGCACGTTTTGATGAAGAAAACAATTTATATTGGGCTAATAAATTACAAGAAGAAGGTGCAACAATTATATATGGGGTGCCAAATTTAAAAGTACATTCTAAATTATTTTTAATTACCGCAAGGGAGAATGGTAAACTTGTACAATACGCTCACATTGGTACTGGAAACTTTAACGAAAAAACAGCTAAAATTTATACCGATTGCAGCTTACTTACTTCTGATAAAAAAACCTGCGTTGAGGTAAGTCGTGTTTTCGATTTTTTTAGCGATAATTTTAAAACCGGAAATTATAAGCATTTGGCAGTATCCCCTTTTAATATGCGCCGTACGTTTACACAGCTTATAAATAAGGAAATGGCTAATGCAAAAGCGAAAAAACCAGCCTACATTATTTTAAAGATGAATAATTTGGTTGATAGAAAAATGATTAACCATTTATACAAAGCGTCTCAAGCAGGTGTTAAAATAACTTTAATTGTACGGGGGATTTGTTCTTTAGTTTGTGGAGTTAGAGAAATAAGCGAAAACATAACAGGGGTGAGCATTGTAGATAAATTTTTAGAGCACATGCGTATTTTTGTTTTTGCCAATGGGGGCGATGAAAAATATTTTATCTCTTCGGCAGATTGGATGACAAGAAACCTTGATCACCGTTGTGAAGTGGCGGTAGATGTGCGCGATAAAAACGTACAAAGCATTTTAAAGAATATTTTGAAAATACAATTATCAGGCAATACGAAAGCCAGAATTTTAGATCAGCATTTAACAAACACGTATAAAAAACCTGCGGCGGGCGAACGCAAAGTGCGCGCGCAGGATGAAGTATATAATTATTTATTGAAGGAGACAGGTGTAGAAAGCCCTGTGAAGAAAACGAAACTAACACCTGTTAAACTATGATTTTTGCTGCTATTGATATAGGCTCTAATGCCGTACGTCTTCTATTTAGTCATGTATATGAAACAAAAGGAAAGGTTTATTTTGAAAAAGAAGAACTGATACGCATGCCGGTGCGTTTAGGTGAGGATACTTTTTTACGTGGAGAAATAAGCAAACCCAAAGCCGACAAATTGGTTGCCGCTATGCGTGGGTTTAAAGAATTAATGAAAGTTTTTGACATCGTTGCTTATAAAGCCTGCGCTACATCGGCCATGCGTGACGCTAGAAACGGACAAGAAATAATTGAACGTGTAAAAAGAGAGGCAGATATAAACATTGAAATTATTGATGGAAAAACTGAAGCGGCTACTATTTTTTCTAATCATGCGGAGGAGTTTTTAGACCCTATGAAATCGTATTTATATATTGATGTGGGTGGTGGAAGTGTAGAACTTACATTAATTTCAGACAGAAAAACTATTGCCCAAAAATCTTTTAACGTGGGAACTCTGCGCATGCTATTTGATAAAATAGATAAGGATGAATGGGACAGCTATAAGCAATGGATAAAGAAAAATACACAAGGGATAAAACCGTTAAATGCTATAGGGTCGGGTGGAAACATTAACAAGCTTTATAAAATGATTGGCAAGAAAGACAGCAAGCATTTAACGTATGAAAGAATAAAGGCAATGCATGACATGCTTAGCTCTTATACATTTGAAGAACGCGTTACTATATTGGGTTTAAAACCTGATAGAGCCGATGTAATTATACCGGCCAGCAAAATATTTTTAACGGCTATGAAACATGCTGATATAGAAAAAGTATATGTGCCTCAAATAGGACTATCGGATGGCATTGTGCATTTATTGTATGATGAGTATAAAAAGAAAAACTAAATTTTACCAAATATTTGAGTCAGGCAACAAATACATTTGAGTTACAAAATATTTCAATTGGCCATGCGGGTCATGCGTTAATTGAAGATATATCTTTACAAATACAATCTCCATGTTTAGTTGGGTTGATTGGTAATAATGGTTGTGGTAAAACAACACTTTTAAAAACTATCTCGGGCTTACAAAAAAAGATAGATGGAAATATTTCTTATAAAGGACAAGAAATTTCTAAACTTGCTAATAAAGAACTCTCTAAAATTGTAACCTTTGGCTTTGCCTTTAATAGCAGTACTTTTCCTATTAGCGTATATGAGCTTGTAAGCATGGGGCGTTACCCATATATAAACAATATGGCAACACTTACCGAAACAGACCATAAGATTGTTTTGCAGGCTATAGATGCGTTGGGTATATTTTATTTAAAGGATAAACTAATAACCTCAATAAGTGAAGGTGAACGACAAAAGGCTTATATAGCAAAAGCTTTTGCTCAGCAAACACCAGTTTTACTTTTAGATGAACCAACTGCTTTTTTAGATTACACATCGAAAAAACAATTTTTTAAAACGATAAAAGAAAGTGTTATTGCTAAAAATATAATTACGATTGTATCGTCGCATGATATAGATTTTTTAAGCAGAAATGCTGATTACCTTATTATGATCCAAGATGATAAAAAAGTGGGATTTGATAAAACACCTACCATTATGAGCAGCCATTATTACGCTGAGCACTTTAATTATTAGTTAAAGTAAATCAAGGTTTTTTAATAATGATTTGGTTCGCACATTTTTTTCTAAAAAGTGAGCTGTTATACCTGCTTTTTTAGCCCCTTCGATATGCTGAAAGGAATCGTCTATAAAAATAGTTTCTTCTGTTTTTAATTTGTTTTCGTTCAGTACTTGTAAAAAACATTCAGCGTCGGGTTTTCGTAAACCCATTTTATAAGAATAATAAATTTTTTCAAATAAATTTTCAAACTCGGCTACCGTGCATGTTTTTTCAACCAGTTTTTCAAATTCGGTTATGTGTGTTTCATTTGTATTACTGAGTAAAAAAACGCGATATTTTTTTTTGAGCTCTTTAAGCATTAAATAGTTTTCAGTAGGAAAATGAATAAGCATAGCGTTCCATGCGTTTTTTATTTCACCTACGGTTAATTTTTCTATACCCGATAAATTTTTTAGTTCTTCAAAAAATACAGTTTCAGAAATATGACCGGTTTCAAACCTGTTAAACAAATCGGTTTGTGCTGCTTGCGAATAAATTTCGCGAAAATTAGTACAACCCAACTTAATAAAAGCTTGTTCAGTAAGCTGATAGTCAATGTCTAATAAAACACCACCAAAATCAAGTATGATATTTTTAACCGCCATAGTTTATTATTAAAAGCTAATATCAACGCTAAAGTTTTGAGGATTTTTTGGCGTAATAGTTCTATAAAAATCCATAACTAGTTTCATATCAGCTTGAAAATCTCCGGTAGGATAAATTATTTTATCTATACCGCAGGTGCGTTTTTTATAATCTACAAAACCTAAAGCAATAGGTACTTTTGCTTTAAGTGCTATGTAATAGAAACCGGTTTTCCATTTTTCCATTTTAGAGCGTGTGCCCTCGGGCGTAACTAACAAACAAAGCTCATCCCGTGTAGTAAATAAATCGGCAATGGCATCTACACTGCCTCTTTTTTCACCTGTTTTAATAGCAGTTCTATCAATCGGTAAAGCACCTAAGGAATTCATAATGCGTTTAAAGGGAAAACGCATCCATTCTTTTTTTATAGTAAAACGGGTTTTTAGTTTCATAACTTGTAATGCACCAATGCCATATACAAAATCCCAGTTACTGGTGTGCGGGGCGCCAACAATTACACATTTTTTTATGGTACTTGGCAAGTAGCTTGTTATTTCCCATTTACCTAATTTAAAAAGTAATTTAAACATATAGTTTTTTTAAAGGGTTATACTGAAAATTTGTAACCTACACCACGAATAGATTGTATGTATTTTGGTTCTCGCTGATTTTTTTCAAATATTTTCCGAAAATTTAAAATATAGTTATCAATGGTGCGCGAGGAAGGGTTTTCTGTTGGCGACCAAAGTTTTTCTAAAATTTCATCGCGCGATACAATTAAGTTTTTTTTGCTAATTAAAAGATTTAACAATTGCCACTCGCGTTGTGATAGTGATGTGATAGTTTCTGTTTTTGTTTTTATATAAAGCGATGAAAAATTAATTTCAAATTCATCAAATGTAAAAATAGTTGCGGTGGCAACATCATATCTTTTCAACAGATTTTTTACCCGTAAAATCAGCTCCTCTAAGTTAAAAGGTTTGGTTAAATAATCATCGGCCAGTTTTAACCCTGTAATCCTGCTGTTACCATCTGCACGTGCAGTTAAAAATAAAACGGGTAAATCGGGGTGCATTTTTTTTATTTGACTACAAGCTTCGAAACCATCAACCTGTGGCATCATTACATCTAAAACAGCTAAATGAAAACTTTGTTGTTTAGCTGCCTGTATTGCATCAGCACCATTATTGTAGGCAGTTACCTGATATCCTTCTAATTCCAAATTAAGTTTTATGGTATCTTGCAAATGCTCTTCGTCTTCGGCTAACAGTATCCTTGCCATTTGCTAAAAATTAAGAATTAATTGGGATGATTGCTGCACAGCTTCTAAATTAAGTGTGTGCCCAACAGCAGGTATAATTTTTAAAATAGAATTGGGAATGGCCTTATGTACCTCTTCTGCTAAATGAACAGGTAATAACAAATCTTTTTCACCATGAATGATAAGAGTAGGAGTGGTAATGTTTTTTAACATAGGTCTATAATCGGGACGCTCTCTGGTAGCTCTCATAAGCTTAAATAAAGCCGCACTATCATTATTTGCATCGGTGCGCGCTTGTTTCATTAAATCAATAGGGATGATGGGATTTTTAAAATAATTTTCGCCCAACACGCTTGGTAACATAACATCTAACATAAGCGGATAACCACCTATTTGCAGGGCATTCCACCAGGCAGTTTCAATAGCGTCGTAATACGGTGTTTTATGCGCAAAACTGCTCATTAAAATTAGCTTGCTTAATTTTTTTGGATACAGTAACGCAAAATGCTGCGCTACTAAACTGCCATAAGATAAACCAGCTAAAATAACTT
>Ga0134126_10001726_pt1 | contig 27834 bp, 26 predicted proteins | sample KB31752_FD_96881 | JGI IMG/M metagenome (GOLD analysis project Ga0134126, IMG submission 96881) | Terrestrial soil microbial communities with excess Nitrogen fertilizer from Kellogg Biological Station, Michigan, USA - KB3-175-2 | ecosystem: Environmental > Terrestrial > Soil > Unclassified ... | reverse complement strand
TGCCGGCGAGCTCCGGCGAGAGGCTCTGCACCGTCGCGCCGATGTAGCCGCGCGTCACCGAGCCGGAGGCGATCAGCTGGCGCGTGACCTGCGCCGCCACGTCGGCCGGGATGTCGAAGCCGATCCCCACCGAGCCGCCGGTGGGCGTGTAGATCGCCGCGTTGACGCCGACCACGCGGCCCATCACGTCGAAGGTCGGCCCGCCGGAGTTGCCCCGGTTGATGGGCGCGTCGATCTGCATGTAGTCGACGTAGGACGAGCCGCTGACGTTCTGGCGGCCGAGCGCCGAGACGATGCCGGCCGTGGCGGTGCCGCCGAGGCCGAACGGGTTGCCGACCGCGACCACCCAGTCGCCGACGCGCGGGCGAGCGGTGTCCTCGAAGCTGACATACTGGAAGGGTCCGCCGTCGACCTTCAGCACCGCCAGGTCGGTGGCCGGATCGGCGCCGACCACATGGGCGGTGAGCTCCTGGTTGTTGTTGGTCACCACGGTGATCTTGTCGGCGTTGTGGATCACGTGGTTGTTGGTCACCACGTAGCCGTCGGCCGAGATGAAGAACCCCGAGCCGGACGCGTGGATCGGCGCCGACGGCTGCTGGCCCTGGCCCTGCGGGATCATGAAGCGGAAGAACGGGAAGGGTATGGCGCCGCCGGGGCCGCCTTGGCCGCCGCCCTCGTCGTCGCCGTCCGAGCCCGGTCCTTGGCCCATCTGGGCGGCGGGGCTGATGCTGGCGCGCTGCACGACGTTGATCGACACCACCGCCGGGGCGACCTTGGCCACGATGTCTGCGAAGCTGCCGGGCGAGGCCTGCGCGGTGAAGCGGCCCGGCGCGTTAACGGCGCCGTCCGGCGACTGCGCGTGGGCGAGCCAGCCGCCGGCGCCGGCCAGCAGCAGGGCGCCGGCGCCGACCGCGGCGGTGGAAAGGGATTTGATCTTCAGGTTGGACATCTGCTTCCTCTCGAGCGGCGGCCGACGACCCATCGATCCGGACGCCTGGCGCGGCGTGCCGCCGCCGCGGCCGACGCGTTTGAATTGGGACCCACCTCCAGGTGATGCGGCGCGGCGCTTGCGCGACGGCGCATTCCTGCTTGCTGGTTACTTAAGCCACTGTGCTGCGCCGTCCAGTTCAGAACCGCGTGATGTTGGCGAGTGAGCTTAAATATTTGGCCAAAGCGTGGCCTGTTCATTAAACTCGCGTAATCCTCTACTTGAACAGCGTTCGCCCAGACATCACGACGGTGAGAGGCTTACCAGCAACGTCGACTGAACGCGGCCCGCGGCGGGCTGATCTGTCGCAGCCGCGGGGGTCGCCTGAGCTGGGCTTTGCGCCGGGCTTTGCGGTTGGGTGAGCACCACGCTCTCGGCGCCGCCTGCAGCGCGACCCGTCCAGGTCGAGGTCACCCAGCCTTGCGCCCCCGGCGCGCTCTGGTCGACGCCATCAGCCGACAGTGGCGGCCGCTGCGCCGCCGCCCATGCCCCCAGAGCACTGCGCATCGCGGCGGCGTCGCTCGGCTGCGCCGTAATCGTCACCGTGCAGACGTGCGGGTTGACCGAGTCCGGCGGATCGAGGTCGATCTCGTCCTTGCCGGCGATCGGCATCACCCAGCCGCCGTTCTCCAGCCTGAAGCCGGCCGACTGCGCCGCCGATTTCACCGCCTCGCCACGCAGCATCGGCAGGCAAGCCTTCTGGACGGTGGCGACGGCATACGCAGTGGCCGCAGCCGGTGCGGACGCAGTCTGGGCGAACGCCGACGGCGCCGCCGCCATTGCAGCCGCCGACAATGTGAGAATGAGCTCCTTCTTCATGACCCTTGTCCTAAAGGATAATCATGAAGTGATATATATGACGGTCCGGCCCGGCCTGGAAGATGGCGGCCGGGCGGCTTACGGCTGGACGCCCTCGGCGATCCGCACGCTGAGCCGCAGCGGATTGTAGGTAGGGTCGGTCAGGGTCACGACGCCGCCGTCCGCGCGCCAGGTCTGGCGCACCTCGGCGAAGCGCCCGTCCGAGGTGCGGGTGAAGCCGCGCACGGTCGATGTCGGCCGGCCGTAGTCGTGGGTCAGCTTGGCGACAATGTCGTTGTAGGCGTCGACCGACGCGGTGAAGTCCACCTCGCTCAGCCGGCCGCCAATGAACCGGTAGCGCAGGGCGTCGATGCGGTAGCGGTCGTCTAGCTTGGCCGAATGCAACAGCACGTCGTCGCCGAACCGCGCGTCGTAGGCGCAGACCGTCTGCCCGGTCCCCTGCGCGGCGGTCGTCACGCGGGCCTCGCGCAGCGCGGCGAGGATCCCCGGTCCGCAATCGGCGGCTGCGGTCGGGCCGACGCCGGGCGGCGGCGCCAGCGCCCGCCATTCGCCGATAGTCATGCCGAGATGCGCCCCGTCGAACGACAGCGGGCCCGCCGCCTGCGGCGTGATCGGCGGCGGCGCGGCAGTGGTGAGGCGCGCGGCCCCCGCATCGTCCAGCAATGCGGCCGCCGCAATGGCGATCAGTAGCATCATGAGACGATGTTATTTGCCGCGAATGTGGCGCCTTGCGGGCGGTGCGCGCCGCGTGCGGCTGAGCGGCCGGGTGACCGCGCGTGCGACCGGCGCTAGAGTCGATCGCGGAGCGACCCGAGAATGCCCGTTGTCGACACGTCCGAGCTGAAGGTGATCGAGCGGCTGCCGGGCTGGCGCGCGCGGATCTTCAACTCGGCCAGCATGACCTTCGCCCACTACGAGTTCGACGCCGGCGCCTCGATCCACCAGCACCACCACGAGCAGGAAGAGGTGTGGAACGTCACCGCGGGCGCGCTCGAGGTGACGATCGACGGCGTGGCGCAGGTGGCGCGGCCGGGCATGGTGGCGATCGTGCCGCCGAACACGCCGCACTCGGTGCGCGCGCTGACCGACGGCCGCGCGATCATCGTCGACCACCCGCTGCGCCGGGACATGACTTGAAATTCACGGAACCGGCGTGGCCGCGCCGACTTCCGCCAGCATGTCCCACACTATCGATGTGCTATCGACCGAACCGTCCCCGGGCGCGCCGCGCCGACGCGACTTCATCCACATCATGACCGGGGCCATGGCCGTGGGTGGGGCAGCGGCCGTCGCCTGGCCGTTCATCGACCAGTGGAACCCCGCCGCCGACACCCTGGCGTTCGCCAGCATCGAATACGCCTATACGAAGGTGGCGCTCGGCCAGCAGGTGGCCGTGCTCTGGCGCAAGCAGCCGGTGTTCATTCGCCACCGCACGCCTGCCGAGATCGCCGCCGCAGTCGCTGACGACCACACGCCGATGAGGGACCCGGCCACCGACGCCAGCCGTCACAAGCCCGGGATGGCGGAATGGCTGATCGTCATCGGGGTCTGCACCCATCTCGGCTGCACGCCGCTGTTCGGGCAGGGCGAGTGGAAGGGCTGGTTCTGCCCGTGCCACGGCTCGCAGTACGACACTGCCGGACGCATCCGCAAAGGTCCGGCGCCGAAGAACCTCTACCTGCCTGACTACACGTTCCTGCCGGGCGGCACGGTGAAGATCGGCTAGATCGGCCGGAACGCGCCGACCAGCAGCTCGGCGCCGGCCCGGCGCAACGACAGCGTCCAGCGGTCGAAGACCAGGTCGTAGCCCTCGATGCGCAGGCCGGTGGTCAGCGAGACCGCGGCCAGCCCGCCGGTCGCCCCGGCGAAACCCAGCGCCAGGTCGCCGCTGCGCATCCGCAGCAGCGCGCCCGGTCGGAACGGGCGGCGGATCGGCGCGGTCAGCTGCGGCGATTGGCCGGCGAGGCCCGGGGCGAACACCAGCTCGTGCTCCAGCGTCGCCAGCGGCCCGGTGATCTCCTTCAGTGGCGCAGGCGCGAAGTCGAGCACCTCCGGCCGGGTGGTCCCGAACGTCAGGATCAGCCGCTCGTCGCCATCGCCGCCTTCCTCGGTGGAAAAGCAGATCAGCGGGCGCGCGCCATCGGCGGCCACGAACCAGCGGCCGGGCTTCAGCGCCGCGCGCTCGACGACGCGCGGAAAGCCCTCGAAGTAGACGGGCATCGAATCGCTAGGCCTCCCGCGCCAGTATGGCGCGCGCGAGGGTCTCGCGTCAGCGGGCCGAGCCCAGCGTAGCGCCTCTCGCCAGCGTGGCGCGCCGGACGAGCGCGGCGCCGACGTCGCCCAGCGCCGGCCCCAGCAGCGACCAGGGCTCGACGAGCGCAGCGAGCCGGCCGGTCGATCGTGGCCGGATCTTCTGGACGCCCGCCTCGTAGTCGAACGCCGCGCCGACCATCAGCACCACGCCGCGCTTCAGGGCGCCGCGGTTCTCCAGCGTCCAGATCTCCTGCCGCGGCATGCCCATGCCGACCATCAGCACGTCGGGATCGAACGCGCGGATCTGGTCCAGCAGCTGGCGGTTCTCGGCCGAATCCGCAGCTTGGTCGAAATAGCCGTGGTGCGTCGCGATCATCGCGCGCGGATGCTGCTGGCCGAGCCGGCGAGCCGCCTCGTCGGCGACCCCCGGCGCCCCGCCGAGGTAGAACACCCGCCAGCCCCGCGCCTCGGCCAGCTTCCAGAAGTCACCCCGCCAGTCGAGGTAGGTGGAGCGCATCGCGGCCCTGAGCGGCAGGCCCATCAGCCGGCCCCAGGCGATCAGCGGCGCCGAGTCGATCTCGATCAGGTCGGCCTCGGCGAAGAAGGCGCGCAACTGGGCCGAGCGGCGCAGCAGGAAGAGGCTGTGGGCGTTGTGATTGGCGATCAGCGTCACGCCGGCCCGGGCCATCGCCCCGTCGATCGTCCGCAGCACCTGGCGCGGGGTGGCGAGGTCGACCTCGCCGCCGAGCAGGCGCACGCGGCGCACGGCGCTGGGATGGGACTGGACCGCGGTCGGCATAACGCCAGGGATAGGCGCCTCAGCTTTCCTGCGCGTTAAGGCCTGAGGCGTTCCGGTGGGGCGACTTCGAGGCGGCGGCCTACGAGACCATCGGGCCTCAGAACATCGCCCGGCCGCTGAGGTAGACGTCGTAGCGCTGCTCGCTGTTCTTCAGCGCCGCCTCGCCCTCGATGGCCACATAGCTGAGCGGCGTGCCCGCCTTCAGCGAGAAGCCGGCGACCACCCAGCCGCCGTTGACGTCGCCTGGCCCCAGGATGAACGGCGGGCCGCCGGTGCCGGTGAAGAAGCCAGCGGTGTTGGCGATCGTGCCGAACACCACCTGCCGGTAGCCGCCGTAGATCTCCGGCCGGAACCAGGTGTCGTGGCCGTATTGGGTGCCGAACGTGATGATGCCCGAGGCCGTGCCGCGCTCACTGTTGCGCTGGTCGATGGTCAGGTCGAAGCCCGGGCCGGCGCCCGTGAAGCTGTGGGCGTTCTCGTTGAGGGACAGGTAGTCGAAGCTCACCGACGGGCGCATGTAGAAGCGGCCGACGTGCAGCTCGTACTCCGCCCCGACGTGGGCGTCGCCGAAATAGCCGTTCCAGTTGCCGGCGCTGGTTTCCGAGACCCCGGTGGTGACGAACATCCGGTTCGAGTTGAACCAGGCGTAGCCGGCGCCGCCACGCACCGAGAAGTGCAGGTCGCCCCAGGCGCGGCGGTAGTAGGCGCCGACTTCGGCGATGTCGCTGATCGTCTGGGCGTTCACCGGCTCCGCGGTGCCCACGTCGCCGATGTTCATGTAGGCGACCGTGACGCCCACCGCGCCGCCGCCGGCGCCCATCCGCTCGTAGCCGCCGACCAGGCCGAACAGCTTGGCGGTCGAGCCGAGCGAGGCGCCGTCCTCGCGCTTGATGGTCTGATTGACCTCCTGCAGCCAGGCGCTGCCGCCGGCGATGCGCGTGCCGGCGTCCGGCGGCTGCGAGATCAGGCCGGCGATCCGCTGGGTCGCCGCCTCGAGCGATTCGAAGGTGCCGATGCCCTGCTGTGGCAGCATCTGGTTGTAGAGGCCCAGGAAGCCGTACTGGGTGGTCGGCGTGATGATCGCGTTGGCGATCGCGCTGTTGTGCTCGAGCGCCGCGAACACCGAGTCGAACGCCGCCGCGCCGCTGGCGTTGAGGCCGAGCTCCTGCGCGGTCTTCACCTGCAGCGTGACGTCGAGATCGGCGCCGTTCGCCGAGAGCGAGGCCGTGGTCTTGTAGAGGAACGGCGAGTTGGCCAGCTGGGCGCTCGGCAGCTGGGCGACGTTCAGCTGGCCAGGTCCGCTGGTCTGAATGAAGGTGTAGGTGGCCGACTGCGCCGTCTGCAGCGCGTCGAGCGAGATGCCGATCTTCGCGCCCGCCGCCAGGGTGGCGGTCCCGTCCGGCCCCGCCTGGCCGGCGTGCACCGTGGTGTCGAAGATCGGCGTGGGGTTGCTGCCCCCGATCGCGAAGCTGGGATCGACCGCGGCCTCCAGCGTGCCGCCGGCGCCGACGACCAGCGAGGTCACCTGGTGGATCTCGGCCTTGGTGATGCCGACCGTGGCCGTCTCGCCGGCGACCGGGGCGACGGACAGTGTCAGGTTGCGCTCGCCGGCCTGCTCGGTGAGGCCGCCGCTGAACGTGCCCGCCTCGATGTCGACGACGTTTGGCCCCTTGCCCAGGATGACGTCGCCGAGGATCACCGGGAGCGGACCGGCGCCGCTCAGCGAGCCGCTCTTGACCGTCTGGGCGACGCTGACCGTGTAGGTGCCGGCGCCGCCGGTGCCGGTGCCCTCGCCAGTGATCGTGGTGCCGGCGGTAATGCCCGGGCCATAGAGCGTCATGCCGACGGAGAGGTTGCCCGAGGCGACGCTGCTGACGGTGAGGGTCTGGTTGGCGATCGAGCCGGTGAACTGCGGTCCGGCCACGCCGCCGAACGTGGTCGAGGGCGTCTGCACGATGCTGACGCCGGTCGTCGACTTCGAGACGTCGATGGCCGTCTTGCTGCCGCCGAGCACGAAGCTCGCCTCGGTCGGCGCGAAGCCGGCGCTGATGATGCCGGTGTTGTGGATCGAGCTCACCGAGCCGGACTGGTCGATGATGGCGCCGGCCGCCTGACCGCTGGCGACACTGGCCGTGTCGGAGATCGCCGCGTTGATGGTGCCGGTGTTGACGATGCTGCCGATGTTGGAGCCCGGCCCGATCGTGATGGCCGTCGCCGACTGCGCAGTCGACGCGGTGATGCTGGCGCTGATGATCCCGTCGTTGACGATCGATCCGGCGGTGACGCCGCCGACGATGTCGATCGCCGTCGCCGGCGCGTTGAGCGAGATGGCCTCGACCGTACCGGCCACGTGGATGCCGCCGGTGAGGTTGACGCTGCCACCAGACGCGCCGAGCTCGATGGCCGTCGCCGAAGCGGGCGCCGGCAGGTTGGGGGTGGTCTGCTTGTCGTAGACGCCGTCCGCCTGGACGGTGCCGCCGATGACCAGGCCGAACGGAGTGGCGGCGTTGTTGCCGACCGTGATGTTCTGGTTTTGCGCGCCGATCACCATTGCCGGGGACGAGCCGAACACCGAGATCGACGCTGCCGCGGTTGTCGTGGCGGTGGTGCCGCTGCCGGTGGTGATCGCCCCCGAAACGGTGATGCCGTCCGCGACGTTGCCGCCGACCACGACGGCCGAGCCGCCCTGCTGCAGTTGGTCCTTGCCCAGCTCGTTGAGGATCGCGGTGACGGTCGGCGCGGTGGTCGAGCGGTAGCCGGTGGCCGAGATCGTCGAGCCGATGACCAACTGCCCGCCGATCGGCGCGCTGGTCACCAGGCCCTGGGCGCCGACGCCGTTGGCGTTAATCGCCGAGGTGATGCTGACGTTGCCGCCGACGCCGCCCGCCAGATTGATACCCACAGTGTTGTTGCCGGTGACGTTGATCGCGCCGGCGTCGACGAGGTTGCCGGTGATCGAGGCGGTCTTCTCGACAAAGATGCCTGTCGAGTTGTCGCCCTGGATCGTGATGGTGCCGGTGCTCTCGTTGGTGATGTTGCCGCTCAGCACGCCGTTCACGACGTCGATGCCGACCCGGTTCGTGCCGGTCGCGAACGGCCCGCCGGCGATGCCGGTATTGCCCTCGACCGTCGGCGTGTAGCTCATCAGCAGCGAGATGGAGCCTTGATTGTCCACGTTCCCGGCGTTGCCGCCCTGCACCAGGATGCCCACCGAGTTGCTGGCGTCGGTGTTGGTGATCGCGCCGCCCGAGACGACCGTGATGTTGTTGCTGCTGTTCAGAATCAGCCCGTCGCCGTTCGCCTTCGGCGTGACCGTGCAGCCGGACGGGACCGTGATGTCGGCGCCCGCCGTGCCGGTCCCCGCGGCCGGGCATGCCGCCTCGGCCACGCTGGCCAGGGCAAGCAGCGGCGCGACGGCGACCGCGGTCAGGAGGACTCTGCGCATCAACGAAACTCTCTGACAGCCGCCGGCGGTTCGCAGCTCGAACCTATGCCGCCTATTACGACTGCAATGCGGCGGCTTTCAAGGTACAGGTCCGCACACCGCAAACTGTCACGCGCACGACACACGCCAGCGCGAAATGCAGCTTATCCCTACCCGTCTGAGTCGTTCGCCCGAAGTCCCACCCGCCATGGCCGTCTTGCCAGTCCGAGCCTCTTCCGATCGGGGCGGCGCCGGGTTCGCCTGGGCCCCGCTGGCGGTCGCCAGCGCGGCGCTGGCGGCGCTGGTCGCGCTGGTGGCGGGGCGCACGGCCGATCCGCTGGCGGCCGGCGCGGCGGGCGTGCTGGTGCTGGCGGTCGGCGGCGGGCTGACGCTGTGGCTGCGCGAGCTCGAGCGCGACGGGCGGCGTCCCTCGGCGACGCCGGCTGCGGACGCGGATATCTCCGGCGCCGTGGCTGCGTCCGGGCATTTCGGCGCCGTCCTGGAGGCGTTCGAGGATCCGGTCCTACTGGTCACCGGTGACGAGCCGGACGATCTCGTCGGACGCCGGCTGATCTACGCCAACGCCGCCGCCCGCGAGCTCTTCCGCACCAGCCGCGCGGCCGGCCCGCTGGTCACCGCGGTGCGCGATCCCAAGGTGCTGGAGGTGGTCGACGAGGCGCTGTTCGGCAGCATCGCCGGCGAGACTGCCTATGCCGCGGGCGGCGTGCAGGACCGCGTCTGGAAGGCCAGCGCGCGGCCGCTGAGCGGGGCGCAGGGCCAGCGGCTGGCGTTGCTCACGCTGCGCGACGAGACCGAGCTGCGCCGCTCCGAGCGCACCCGCGCCGACTTCCTGGCCAACGCCAGCCACGAGCTCAGGACGCCGCTCGCCTCGCTGACCGGCTTCATCGAGACGCTGCGCGGCCACGCGCGCGACGACGCCGTCGCCCGCGACCGCTTCCTCGGCATCATGCAGGACCAGGCCGAGCGGATGGCGCGGCTGATCGAGGACCTGATGTCCCTGAGCCGCATCGAGCTCAACGAGCACATCCCGCCGAGCGGCCGGGCGGACCTGCGGCTCACCGTCCGCGACGTGATCGATGCGCTGGAGCCGATGGCGGCCGACAAGCAGGTGGGCTTCGAATCGAGGCTGCCGGACAAGCCGGCGCTGGCCTGGCCGGCCGACCGCGACCAGATCGTGCAGGTGATCCAGAACCTCACCGAGAACGCGATCAAGTACGCGCCGGCCGGCTCGACCATCACCGTCGAGGTGCTGCCCGACGTCTCCGCCGACGAGGCGATGGCGGTGCGCCGGCCGGGGGCCGCGCACCTGTCGCTGCTGACGCCCGACCACGCCGAGGGCCAGCGCTACGTCGCGCTGCGCGTCGCCGACGCGGGGCGGGGCATCGAACGCGAGCACCTGCCGCGCCTCACCGAGCGTTTCTACCGGGTGGAGGGCCAGCGCGCGAGCGAACGGCCCGGCACGGGCTTGGGTCTCGCCATCGTCAAGCACATCGTCAACCGCCATCGCGGCGGCCTGGCCGTGGAGAGCACGCCCGGCGAGGGCGCCGCCTTCACGGTCTACCTGCCGACTTCCCCGCCGGAGCCCTGCAAGGCGTAGCCAGTTCCGTGGCGGCGCGGCTTGACCCGCGCAGCCCGCGCGCGCCAAAGCGCCCGCCATGACCATCCTCCCCCAGAACATCCTTCCATGAACATCCTCGTCGTCGGGTCGGGCGGGCGCGAACACGCGCTGGCCTGGAAGATCGCCCGCTCGCCGCTCACGAAGCGGCTGGTCTGCGCGCCCGGCAACCCCGGCATGGCGGCGCTCGGCGAGACGCGCGACGTCGCCGCGACGGACGTTGCCGGACAGGTCGCCCTGGCGCGCGAGATCGCCGCCGACCTCGTGGTGATCGGCCCCGACGCAGCGGTCGCCGCGGGGCTCGCCGACGCGATGGTGGAGGCGGGAATCGCCTGTTTCGGTCCCACCGCCGCGGCCGGCCGGCTGGAAGCCTCCAAGGCGTTCACGCGCGCTTTCGCCGAGCGCCACGGCCTGCCGAGCGCGCGCTACGGCGTTTTCGAAGAGGCGGCCGCCGCCAAGGCGTTCCTCGCCAACTTCACCCCGCCCTACGTGGTCAAGGCTGACGGCCTCGCCCTCGGCAAGGGCGTGGTGATCGCGCCCGACCTGGCCGCGGCCGAGTTCGCCATCGACGACGCGCTCGGCGGCCGGTTCGGAGCGGCGGGCGCCAGGGTCGTGATCGAGGAGTTCCTCAAGGGCGAGATCGCCTCGCTGTTCGCGCTCTGCGACGGCAAGGCCAGCATGCTGTTCGGCGGCTTCCAGGACGCCAAGCGCGCTTTCGACGGCGACCAGGGGCCAAACACTGGCGGCATGGGCGCCTACGGGCCTGCGCCGGTGCTGACGCCGGCCGTGGTCGAGGCGGCGCGCACACAGCTGATCGAGCCGACCTTCGCCGCCATCGCCGCCGAGGGCGCGCCTTACCGCGGCGTCCTGTACTGCGAACTGATGGTCACGGCCGGGGGGCCGAAGCTGATCGAGTTCAACGCCCGTTTCGGCGACCCGGAGTGCCAGGCGCAGATGCTGCAGCTGGAAAGCGACCTGGTCCCCTACCTGATGGCGGTCGCGACCGGACGGCTGGCCGAGATGCCGCCGCCCAGCTGGACGGGCCAGGCCGCGATCTGCGTGGTGCTGGCCTCGAAGGGCTACCCCGACGCGCCGCAGACCGGCGCCGTGATTGAAGGCGCCGAGGCCGACTTCGGCCCCGACGTCATCGTCTTCCACGCCGGCACGAAGCGGCGCGAGGACGGCGCGCTCGTCGCCGCCGGCGGGCGCGTGCTGAACGTCTGCGCGACGGGGGCGACGCTCGAGGACGCGCGGGCCAGCGCCTACGGCGCCATCGCCCGCATCGACTGGCCCGGCGGCTTCTGGCGCACCGATATCGGCCGCCGCGTGGTGAATGCCTGACGAGGCCTTGCCCCGACAGGCCGACGCTTCGAAGCGATCGCCCGCGCCGCTAGAGCGGTTTCGGGCTTGCCGGCGTCGGCAAGCCCTCTTGGAAACCGCTCAAATTCCAGCGTTGGAGCGCGCTCGGACGCAAAAGTCAGTTCCCACTTTTGCTGAGCGCGCTCTAGAGTCGAATTCAAACAAACGTACGCCAGTTCTTACGAGGAAACGTCCATGGCCGAGACGACGACGCCCGCCCCCGCGCCCGCCGAGGACGAACGCACCCGCGAAGTGCTCAACACCGGCACCAAGGAGGTCGCCGAGAGCCACCGGTTCGACGAAGCGGCGCTCGACAAATGGATGCAGGCCAACGTCGCCGGCTACCAGGGCCCGCTGGAGGTGCGCCAGTTCAAGGGCGGCCAGTCGAACCCGACCTACCAGCTGGTCACGCCGGGCAAGAAGTACGTGATGCGGCGCAAGCCGCCCGGCAAGCTGCTGCCGTCGGCGCACGCGGTCGACCGCGAGTACCGGGTGATCACCGCCCTCTATCCGACCGGCTTCCCGGTGGCCAAGAGCTACGGTCTGTGCACGGACGATAGCGTGATCGGCACCTGGTTCTACGTGATGGACATGGTCGAGGGCAGGATCCTCTGGGACCAGAGCCTGCCGCAGTACACGCCGGCCGAGCGCTATCCGATCTACATGGCGCAGGTGACCACGCTCGCGGCCCTGCACAACACCGACTACAAGGCGATCGGCCTGGAGGACTACGGCCGCACCGGCAACTACATGGCCCGGCAGATCGACCGTTGGACCAAGCAGTACAAGGCCTCCGAGACGCAAGCCATCGACACCATCGAGCGGCTGATCGAGTGGCTGCCGAAGACCTGCCCGCAGGACGACCAGACCTCGATCGTCCATGGCGACTACCGCATGGACAACATGGTGATGCACCCCACCGAGCCGCGCGTGATCGCCGTGCTCGACTGGGAGCTCGGCACGCTCGGCAACCCGCTGGCAGACTTCACCTACTTCCTGATGGGCTGGGTGAACGGCGCGATGGCGGCGATCGCCGACAAGAAGGCGCACGGCGCGCCGACGCTCGAGGAAGTGGTCGACGAGTACTGCCGGCTCACGGGCCGCCCGGGCCTGCCGGACCTCAACTGGTACTTCGCCTACAACATCTTCCGCCTCGCCGGCATCGTGCAGGGCATCGTCGGCCGCGCCCGCGACGGCACCGCCAACTCCCCGCAGGCCGCCGCCATGTCCGCCCGCGTCCCGGCGCTCGGCGAAGCGGCCTGGCGCTTCGCCGAGAAGGCGGGGGCGTAGTCCCGGTCATCGAGCCGGCCGCGGGCCTCTAGCCTCAACGCCGAGTTCGCGGAGGCGCAGAGAATGCGCAGGGGTTCGTTGTCCTCCGCGACCTCTGCGCCTGCTCTGCGTCAAGACTAAGCGCCTGCGGCGCGCGCCACGCCCGCGGGTTGGCTCTACGCGGCCGCCCCGAAGCTCAGGTTGCTGTAGCGGGCGAGGTGGTGGTCGGTGTCGCCGAACTGGGTCTCGATCACCGTCGCGCGCTTGAAGTAGCTGCCGACGGCGAGCTCGTCGGTCAGGCCCATGCCGCCATGCAACTGGATCGCCTGCTGGCCGACGAAGCGCGCGGCCTGCCCGACCTGGGCCTTGGCGGCCGAGGCGGCCCTGGCGCGCGCGATCGGGTCCTCATCGGCGAGGCGGATGGCGGCGAGGTAGGTGATCGAGGTCGCCTGCTCGAGCTGGATGAACATGTCGACCATGCGGTGGCGCAGCACCTGGAAGGCGCCCAGCGGCTGGCCGAACTGTTTGCGCTGCTTGGTGTAGTCGACGGTCTGCTCATGCATCGCGCGCATCAGGCCGACCGCCTCGGCGCAGAGCCCCACGGTCGCTTCGTCGATGATCCGCTCGAGCAACGGCGCGGCCTCGCCCTCGGCGCCGATCAGCGCCTCGGCCGGCACGCTGACGTTCTCGAAGGTGACGTCGGACGCGCGCCCGCCGTCGATGGTCGCGTAGTCCTGGCGCGTAATCCCCCTGGCCGCCGCGTCCAAGACGAACGTCGAGATCCCGCCACTGTCGCGTTGGGCGCCGCCGGTGCGCGCGGTGACGATCAGGTGGCTCGCCCACGGCGCGCCGAGCACCATCGCCTTCCGGCCGTCAAGCACGTAGCCCGCGCCGGCCTTGCGGGCGGTGCTGGTCAGGTCGCGCCAGTCGTAGCGGGCGTGCGGCTCGGAGAAGGCGAAGGCTGCGCGCACGTCGCCGCCGACGATCTGTGGCAGCAGCGTGGCCGCCACGGGTCCACCCGCGCGCGCCAGCAGCCCGCCGGCGATCACTGCGGTCGAGAGGAACGGCTCGGCCACCAGCGCGCGGCCGAGCTCCTCCATGATCACCATCATCTCGACCGGCCCGCCCTCGGAGCCGCCGACCTCGGCCGGCGCCAGCGCGCCGAGGATCCCGAGATCCTGTGCGAACGCCTTCCAGACCTCGGGCCGCCACCCGGGTTCGGCGCCCACCACGCGGCGGCGGGTCTCGAAGTCGTACTGGTCGGCCAGATACGCCGCCAGGCTGCTGCGCAGCAGCGTCTGCTCTTCGGTGAAGGTGAAATCCATGTCGTCGCCAACCTGATCGAACGGCGCCATCTGGCGCGCGCGACGCGACGGAAGCAAACGCCGAAGCTTGCTTGGCTGGCTTGCTTGACGCTGGGGGCATGCGCCAATCAGTCGGTCGGCCCTGCGCCGCGACTTCAGGTGAACCGGATGGATCTCGATCTCGCCCCCGCCGACCTCGCGTTCCGCAACGAGGTCCGCGCGTTCCTGGACGCCGAGCTGACCGACGAGCTGCGCCAGGCCGGCCGCCGCGCCACCAGCGTCTTCATGGACAAGGCCTACAGCCTGCCCTGGCAGCGCATCCTGAACGCGCGCGGCTGGGCCGCGCCCAGCTGGCCGAAGGAATTCGGCGGCCCCGGCTGGAGCGATGCGCAGCGCTACATCTTCGCCGCCGAGTGCGCCCGCGCCGGCGCGCCCGGCCTCGCGCCGATGGGGCTGCGCATGGTCGGCCCGGTGATCATGCGCTACGGCTCGCCCGAGCAACAGGCGCACTACCTGCCGCGCATCCTCTCGGGCGAGGACTACTGGTGCCAGGGCTACTCCGAGCCGGGCGCCGGCTCCGATCTTGCCTCGCTGCAACTAGCCGCGGTGCGCGACGGCGACGACTACGTGCTGAACGGCTCGAAGATCTGGACCACCCACGCCCACTGGGCCAACCGCATGTTCTGCCTGGTGCGCACCCGCCGCGAGGGCAAGCCGCAGGCCGGCATCAGCTTCCTGCTGCTCGACATGCAGAGCCCCGGGATCACCGTGCGGCCGATCATCACCCTGGCCGGCGAGCACGAGGTCAACCAGGTCTTCTTCGACAACGTGCGCGTGCCGGCCGCCAATCGGCTGGGCGAAGAGAACGACGGTTGGACCGTCGCCAAGTACCTCTTGGAGTTCGAGCGCGGCGGCGGCGGCGCGGCCGGCCTGCGCGTGGCGCTGGAGCGGCTGACAGCGATGGCGAGCGCGGCGCCCGCCGACGGCGGCGGGCGGCTGATCGCGGACCCGGCGTTCCGGCTGAAGCTGGCGCGTCTGGCGATCGCCCTCGATGCGGTGGAAACCACCGAGCTGCGGGTGCTGGCGGCGATGGGCGCCGGCCAGCCGCCCGGCCCGATCTCGTCGGTGATGAAGATCCAGACCACCGAGCTGATGCAGAAGCTCGACGAACTCGCGCTGGACGCGCTGGGGATATACGCGCCGGCCGACCAGCCCGAGGCGCGCGCGCCGAACGCCAACGTCGCCTTCGTCGGCCCCGAGGCGGGCCTCACCACCACCGCCCGCTACCTCAACGACCGCGCCGGCTCGATCTACGGCGGCTCGAACGAGATCCAGCGCGACATCATCGCGAGGCTGATCCTCGGGCTGTAGCTAACCGGTTGGCGGTTCCCCGCCGCGTTGCGCCCCCTCCCGCGGGACGGTGGAGGAGCGAGATCGCGCAGCTTCGCTCCTGCCCCGTGTAGCGAAGCGAAACGGGGGAGGGGGGACCGCCCGGCGCAGCCCGTTGGTGGAGGGGGCGCAAGGCGGCGGCCTCGACTCCGGATCACTTCATCCGAGCACTGACGACAGCAACCCGCCCAGCGCCGCCGCGTCCTCGAACCGCGCCTCGACCGGCCATGCCGTCACCCGCCCGCGCCACGCCGGCGGCAACTTCACCCAGTCTTTCTCGCTGGTGACCAACCCGGCGCCCAGCGCCTCGGCGCGGCGGGCGAGGAAGCTCAAGGTGCGCTCGTCGTAGCGGGCGTGGTCGGGGAAGGGGGCGAAGTCGGCGAGGTCGCAGCCGGCGGCGATCAGCGCGCGCTCCATCTTCCAGGGCTTGCCGATGCCGGCGAAGCCCAGCTGCGGCCCGGCGGGCGGCGGCGCGGCGGACGCGAGGCGGGCGACCAACACGGGCTTGCCGGCGAACAGCGCGGACAGCGCCGGGTCAGGTGTTTCCAGGTCGGCTGGCAGCAGCAGCACGACGGCGTCGGCGCGCGCCAGGCCGTCGGCGAGCGGCTCGCGCAGCGGCCCGGCCGGGAACACCTGCCCATCGCCGAACGGCCACTCGCGCCCGCGCGTCTCGCCGTCGACCACGACCAGCGACAGCCGCTTCCTGAGGCTGGGGTTCTGGTGCCCGTCGTCCATGACGATGACCTGGGCGCCCGCTTTCGCGGCCGCCGCCGCGCCGGCGGCGCGGTCGCTGGCGATCCAGACGGGCGCCTCCTTCGCCAGCATCGACGCCTCGTCGCCGACGTCGTCCGGCGCGTGCCTGGCCGGATCGACCCGGACAGGCCCCTTCAGCCGGCCGCCATAGCCGCGCATCAGCACGTGCGCGGCGCGGCCGTCGGCGGCGAGGCGGCGGACGAGGGCGCGCACCACCGGCGTCTTGCCGCTGCCGCCCAGCGTGAGATTGCCGACGCAGATCACCGGCACGCCCGGGTCGAACGGGCGCGCGGCGGCAATCCGGCGGCGGGTCTCCCAGGTCCAGGCCCAGGCTGCGGGCCGCAACAGCGCCCGGGTGATCGGCATCGGCGCGCCGTCCCGCTGATACCACCAGCGCGGGGTGGCGAGCCTCATGCGGCCGGCAGCAGCGGCCGGATCAGCCCCAGCGCCGCGCCGAGCTGGCTCTCCTGTCGGCCGGCGTAGGCCGCGGCGGCGCGGGCGAGGGCCGCGCTGCGATCAGCATCGCCCAGCAGCTCGCCAAGCTGTTCAGCCAGCGCCGCCTCGTCATCGGCGAGCACGGCCGCGCCGGCGTCGACCATCTCGGCGAAGACGTCGCCGTGGTTGGCGACCTGCGGCCCGCTGACGACGCCGACGCCGAGCCTGGCCGGCTCCAGCGGATTGTGGCCGCCCACCGCCGCATCGAAGCCGCCGCCCACCACCGCGAATGGCGCGAGCCGCAGGAAAAGGCCGAGCTCGCCCAGCGTGTCGGCCACGTAGACGCCCGTCTCGGGCCCGATCGGCTCGCCGGCCGAGCGGCGCGCGACGCCATAGTCGGCCAGCTGCGCCGCGATCTCGGCGCCGCGCTGCGGATGGCGCGGGGCGATCACCACGAGCGGGTCACGGCAGGTCGCCTTCGCAGCCGCGGCGATCAGCGCCTCCTCCGGCGTGTGCGTGCTGACCGCAACCACAACTTCGCGCTCGCCGATCATCGCCCGCAGCCGCGTCAGCTCGGCCGCGTCATGCGCCAAGGGCGCGCCGAGCCGCTTCAGGTTCAGCACCCCGCCAATCGTCGCGCCGAAGCCCTCCAGCCGGCCGCGCGTCGCTGTGTCCTGCGGCAGCACCAGCTCGAAGCTCTCCAGCATCGCCCGCACCGCGGCCGGCTGCGCGCTCCAGGCCCTGGCGCTCTTCTCGGTCATCCGCGCTGAGACCAAAGCCAGGCGCACGCCCGCGCGGCGGGCGCTGAGGATCAGGTTCGGCCAGAGCTCGCTCTCGACGATCAGGCCGGCGGCCGGCCGCCAGTGCGCGAGGAAGCGGTCGACGGCGCCGGGGGTGTCCACCGGCCCGTACTGGTGGATGACGCCGGGCGGCAGGCGGCGCGCCAGCACTTCAGCCGAGGCGCGCGTGCCGCTGGTGACCAGCAGCGTCAGGTCTGGCCGCTCGGCCGCCAGCGCTTCGAGCAGCGGCAGCAGCGAGACGCTCTCACCGACGCTGACCGCGTGCGCCCAGACCAGCGGGCCGGCGGGGCGCGGCTGGGAGGCATGACCGAGCCGTTCGGCGAGCCGCGCCGGGTCCTCCTTGCCCTGCCGCGCGCGCGCTTTCAGCAGTTGACCGGCCAGCGGCGCGGCCAGGCCCGCCGCCGCGCGGTAGGCGATCAGCGAGATCGGCCGCTTGCCAGCGCGCCCTTCGGCCTGCCCCTCCGCGCGCGGCGCGCTCATCGCGCCGCCAGCAGCGCCTCGGCGCGCGACTGCGCCGCGCAGAGCCGCGCCTGCCAGTCGGTCCGCATCGCCTGCACATCCGCTGCGTCGGCCTTGCGCGACACCGTCAGCGGCCCGTCGAATACGGCGCAACCCCGCGCGAACGGCAGCGGGATCTGGGTGCGATCCCAGCTCTTCAGCTTCACCACCGGATGCGCGGCGATGCCCATCAGGAGCACCGGCGTTCCGCGGGTGCGCGCCAGCATCACCGTGCCCTGCGGCACGTTCTCGGCGGGGCCGCGCGGGCCGTCGGGCGTGATGATCATCGCACCACCGTCGTCGATGAAGCTGATCGCCTCGCGGAACGCCTGCACGCTGCGCCGCTCCTTGCGGCCGTCGCTGGTGGTCGACCCGCGGATCGCCGGGAAGCCCAGCCGCTGCACCACCTGGGCGATGAACTCCCCGTCCGGTGAGTTGGAGATCAGCACCCGCCGCGGCTTCTTGGCGAAGATCGGCCGGGTGGCGGGCGCCAGCGCGATGCGCCCATGCCAGAAGCAGGCCAGCACGCCCTCGGACGAGGCCGCCGCCGCGTCGGCCGGCGCGCGGTTCTCGAAGCGCCAGCGCATGGTCTTCAGCGTCAGCCCGAGATAGGCCGAGACCAGCCAGGCCAGCGTCGCCTGCACCCACGGCTCGCGGGCGAGCAGTTTCAGCGCGCGCCGGGGGGTGAGCTTCGGCGTCGTCACGCCGCCGCCTCTGGCGCGAGGTCGAGGTTCTGGGCGCCGGCCAGCCGCGCGTAGAGGCCGCCGCGGCCCACCAGCTGGCCGTGGTCGCCTTCCTCCACCACCTGGCCGCCGGAGAGCACGTAGATGCGGTCGGCGCCCCGCACGGTGGAGAGCCGGTGCGCGATGATGATGGTGGTGCGCCCGGCCATCAGCCGCTCCAGCGCCACCTGCACCTGCGCCTCGCTCTCGGTGTCGAGCGCGCTGGTCGCTTCGTCGAGCAAGAGGATCGGCGCGTCCTTCAGGAACGCCCGGGCGATCGCCACGCGCTGGCGCTGGCCGCCGGAAAGCCGCCCGCCGGCCTCGCCGACCGGCGTCTCGTAGCCCTTCGGCAGCGCCATGATGAACTCGTGCGCCGCCGCCTGCCGCGCGGCCGCCTCGATCTCGGCGTCGGTGGCGTCGTCCTTGGCGTAGGCGATGTTGGCGCGGATGGTGTCGTCGAACAGGAACGGCTCCTGGGTGACGAGCGCGATCTGGTGGCGCAGCGAGGCCAGCGTGACGTCGCGCACGTCGAAGCCGTCGATGGTCACCTTGCCGGCGGTGACGTCGTAGAAGCGCGGGATCAGGTTCAGCACGGTGCTCTTGCCGGCGCCCGACGGGCCGACCAGCGCGACGATCTCGCCGCGGCGCGCCTCCAGCGTGAGGTCCTCCAGCACGGGCGGCTCGCCGCCGTAGGAGAAGGTCACGTTCTCCAGCCGCACGGTGCCCACGCCGGCCGGCAACGCCCTGGCGGCCGGCGCGTCGTTGATCTGCGGCTGCACGTCGAGCGTGGCGAACAGGCGCTGCGCGGCGATCATGCCCTCGGACATCACGGTCTGCAGGTTGGCGAGCTGGCGCAGCGACTGCGAGCCCATCATCAGCGCGGCGATGAAGCCGGTGAACGTGCCGGGGGTCACCGGCGGCACCGGGAAGGGGCCCAGATGCGTCGCGCCCAGCTGGAAGCGCCAGCCGGCGTAGGACACCACCAGCACCAGCATCAGCGTGACCATCAGCTCGGAGACCGGCGCCGCCGTCGCCCGCGCGTCGGCGCCGGCGATGATGTGCTTCTGGCGCCGGGCGATCACGTCGGCGACCCGCGCCTCCTCGAACGCCTCCTTGTTCTCCATCTTCACGACGCGGACGCCGTCGAGGCTCTCCATCACCGCGCTGGTCAGCGTCGAGCTTTCCTCCATCGCCCCCTTCGCGGCGCGGGTGGTCCGCTTGGAGTAGTCGCGCAGCACCCAGCCGACGATCGGCGCGGCGATCAGCACGATCGTGCTCAGCGCCCAGTCGTTCATGAGCAGCACGACGACCACGCCGACGGTCGTCAGCGCATTCTGGATGTAGTTCATCACCCCGGCGGTCGAGGCCTCGCGCACCAGGCTGGCGTCGAAGAGGATCTTCGAGACGAAGTTGCCCGTGTGGGTGGCGCGCAGGCGCGCGAGGTCGCCGCGGATGAAGTTGCCGATCAGTTGGCCCTGGATGTCGGCGACGACGCCGTGCCCGATCCGGTTGATCAGCAGCGACTGGCCGATCATCGCCAGGCCCCGCACCAGGCCGGCCGCCCCGAGCTGCAGCGGCACGATGATCCAGGCGTGGTTCGCGCCGTGCGTGTTCAGCAGCTTGTCGACCGACACCGCTACCAGGCCCAGGAGCACGCCGTTGGCCACGCCGGCGATCACGGCGAAGCCGACGGCCGGCCACACGGTCCAGCGTCGGCGCAGATAGTCGCGCCAGACGCGCGCGATGATTCCGCGACGGTCTTGCGACGTCGCGGAAGGAGTGGTCGAACTCATGGCGCGGAGGGGTCGGACGAGAGCGGGTGACTGTCAAGCGCCGGAGGGGCACAGCGCGGGCGTGACGCATCGCCACCGGCCTCTTGCATTGCCGGCGGCGCCACGTACTTAGGCGCGGAGTCGAGATGGACGAAGGAGCGCCGGTGTCGGCATTTGATCTGTCCACGCCGGGCGGCCGGTTCGCCACCTACTGGCGGCACTTCTGGCACGATCACGCCTACACGCGGCTGCACAGCTCGCGCGCTCACTGGCTGTCGGACGAGATGGTGCGCGCCAACCAGCCGTGGCCGTTCCAGGTGAAGACCTGGGCTGAGCGCGGCATCCGCACCATCGTCAACCTGCGCGTCGGCATCGACGCGCACCACGTGCTCGAGCAGGAGGCCTGCGACAAGTACGGGGTCAAGCAGGTGCGCTTCGTGGTCACCGCGCTGCAGGCGCCGACCCGCGAGCAGGTGCTGGGCGCCAAGCAGTTGTTCGACGAGATCGAGTATCCGGCGATGATGCACTGCAAGTCCGGCGCGGACCGGGCGGGGCTGATGAGCGCGCTCTACCTGCACTTCCGCCAGCGCCGGCCGATCTCGGAAGCCATGCGCCAGCTCGACTTCAGGTACGGGCATGTGCGCGGCCCCAACACCGGCGTGCTCGACTACTGCTTCGAGAAATACATCGCCGAGGTCGAGCCGCTCGGCCTCTCCTACGAGGACTGGGTCCGCAGCGACGCCTACGATCCGGCCGCCCTCAAGCGCGAGTTCCGCGCCCGCTGGCTGGGCGGCCTCTCGGAGAAGCTGATGCCCTGGCGGGAGCACTAGCCGGGCCCGTTGCCCCGCCGGCCCAGGACGTCCCTAGGGTGCGAGGCGACCGGGGCGCCGCCCTCTTGCATTGCGCTGCCCGGCACGTACTTAGGCGCTGATTCTCGGGTGAGCGCGGGAGGGCCGGTGTCGGCGTTCGATCTTTCGACGACTCGCGGGCGGCTGGCGACGTACCTGCACTACTTCTGGTACGACCACGCCTACCTTCGCCTGGCGTTCAAGAACGCGCACTGGATCAGCAAGGAGCTGGTGCGCGCCAACCAGCCGTGGCCCTTCCAGGTGAAGGCCTGGGCCGACCGCGGCATCCGCACCATCGTCAACCTGCGCCACGGCGTCGACAGCCACCACGTGCTCGAGCAGGAGGCCTGCGACCGCTATGGCGTGAAGCAGGTCTACTTCATCATGTGGTCGCGCGAGGCGCCCAGCCGCGACCAGGTGCTGGGCGCCAAGCAGCTGTTCGAAGAGCTCGAGTACCCGGCGATGATGCACTGCAAGTCCGGGGCTGACCGGGCCGGCGTGATGAGCGTGCTCTACATGCACTTCCGCATGGGCCTGCCGATCTCCGAGGCGATGCGCCAGCTCGACCTGAAGTTCGGCCACTTCCGCGCCGGCCTGACCGGCGTGCTCGACTACTGCTTCGAGAAGTACGTCCACGAGATCGAGCCGCTCGGCGTCTCCTTCGAGGACTGGGTCAAGAGCCCCGCCTACGACCCCGCCCAGATCAAGCGCGACTTCCGCGCCCAGTGGTGGGGCACGCTGATCACCGAGAAGCTGCTGCGCCGGGAATAGGGCAAGGCGTCTCGATCCGGTCGCGCCCGCCGGTCAGGCTGACGACGCGCGGTGGGCGGCGGGGGCGCAAAGCGGCGTCTGGCCACATTTCATCCCCGTCACGCCACCGTAAACGCACCGATATCAACGGCGCCCTAATTGTGGCGCCCGGGCATCTGGACGCTGTCGTTGGCGCTGTCGCCACAGCCTACGCCACCCGTGCGCGGTGCGACGGCTCCCGCCCAGCAGGCGACCGCGCTGATCGGACGCCCGCGCGCTGAGGCTTAGGCGGCGGTCGCCATTTGCCCGCCAGCCAGAAAGTCCATCTTGCCAAGCGGCACGCCCTGGCTGCGCAGCAGCGCATAGGCGGTCGTCACGTGGAACAGAAAGTTGGCCAGTGAGAACTGCATCAGGAAGTCCGGAGCGGTGAACGTCATCGTCCGTCCGGGCAGCGGCAAATCGATCGTCGCGCCGTGGCGACTGTCCACCTGCTCCTTGGTGATCGTGTCGAGGAAGGCAATGGTCCTGGCGATCCGCTCTTTCAACTGGGGAAAGGTGGTCTCGGTATCGGGCATCGACGGCGCCTCGACGCCGGCCAGCCGTGCGGCCCCGCCTTTGGCGGCATCGCTGGCCAGCTGCACCTGGCGCGTGAACGGATGCATGTCCGGGGCGAGCCGGGCTTCGGTGTACGTCGACAGGTCGGCGCCCTGCGTCCTTGCGTGGGCCTCGGCCTTGTCGAGGAAACTCGAGAGGTTCTGCAGACCCCGGCGATAGGTCGGGATCGAAATTTCATAGAGTGAGACTGACAAGGTGATGCTCCAAGCGGCGTAGGGCTCAGATAGGGCTGCCGGCCAAACAACGCCATGGCCGAATGGCTATTCCCGGGCGCGACGACATTTGTGAAGGTACGCTCGGGGTCCGCATCTGCCGTTGGCTCCTGACCCGAAACCGGACCCTCCCGACGGCGGCGAGCGGCGCATTTCGGCCGTGCTCGAGGGGGCCTGGAACTCGGGAGACGCGATGCTCAGTGCACGTGGTCGTGGCCGTCGACTTCGGGGTCGAGCAGGCGGTGGGCGTGGATGATGAAGTAGCGCGTCAGCGCGTTGTCGACGGTGGCCTGCGCCTTCGACTTCCAGGCCGCGTACGCCTCGGCGTAGTTCGGATAGGCGCCCACGAAGTCGAGGTGCGACAGGTCGCGGAACTCGTGCTCGCCGACGTCGCTGAGCTCCCCGCCGATGACGAGGTGCAGCAGCTGGGGATGGTCGGGCATCGCGCGCCTCCTATTTGCCGGCGATCGCCAGCGCGTCGATCAGCAGCGACGGTGCGTTCGCCGCGCCGCGGAACTCCAGGTCCGAGCCAGGGACGATCCGCCCGTACGCTTCGATCAGGTTGCCCGCGACGGTGATCTCGTTGACCGGGTAGGCGATTTCGCCGTTCTCGAACCAGAATCCGGCGCAGCCCACCGACCAGTCGCCGGTGTTGGGATTGAGCGAGGGACCGAACATCGTGGTGACCAAGAGGCCGGCGCCGGCCTCGCGCATCAGCCCGGCCCGGTCGAGCGCGCCAGGCTGCAGCGTCAGGTTCGTGCAGCTGACCCCCGGCGGGCCGGCGAGCCCGCGCGAGGCGTGCCCGGTGGTCTCCAGCCCGAGCTGGCGCGCCGACGAGGTGTTGAGCAGCCAGGTGGTGAGCACGCCGGCGTCGACGATGTTCATCGTGCGGTTGGCGACGCCCTCGTCGTCGAACGGCGAGGAGCCGAGGCCGCGCCGCCGGTGCGGCTCGTCGGTGATGGTGACGGCCTCGGCGAACACCCGCTCGCCGAGCTTGCCCTTCAGGAACGAGACGCCACGGGCCACCGACGGACCCGAGATCGCGCCCAGCAGCGGCCCCAGGGTCGAGGCGGCGATGCGGTTCTCGAAGATCACCGGCGCGGTGGTCGAGGCGATCTTGCGCGAGCCGAGCCGGGCGGCGGCTCTACGGCCGGCATCGGCGCCGATCTCGCCGGGCGAGGGGAGGTCGGCGCGCCAGCGGGTCTGGCGACCTTCGCCGGCGCGCTCCATCGCCTGGCCGTCGCCGGCGACGGCGCCGGCCGAGACGCCGAAGCTGGAAGCGCGGTGCAGGCCGGCGAAGCCGGCGCTGGTCGCCAGCCGCCACGACCCGATCGACCAGTAGGCCGAGCTGGAATCCGAGTTGGTGACGCCGGGCTGCGCGCGGGCCGCATTCTCGGCCTCCAGCGCCATCGCCTCCAGCGCCTCGGGGTCGGGCTCGCTGTCGTCGTAGAGGTCGAGGTCGGGCAACGGGCCGCGCGCCAGCCGCTCCTCCGGCGCCAGCCCAGCGTAGGGGTCTTCCGGCGCCAGCCTGGCCATCGCCACCGCCCGCTCGATCAGCTTGGCGCGGCCGTCGGCCGAGATGTCGGAGCCGGAGACCGAGGCCTGGCGGCGACCGACGAAGACGCGCAGGCCGAGGTCGCGGCTCTCCTCGCGCTCGGCCTCCTCCAGCGCGCCCAGCCGCACCGTCACCGACAGCGACTGGCGCTCGGCGAACACGGCCTCGGCGGCGTCGGCTCCGGCGGCCCGGGCCGTGGCCACCACCTCTTGCAGCAGGTTCTCATCCATGCCGCGCATATGGCCGATGGGGTTGGCAGGGGCAAGGCGAACCGCCTCGCGCGGAGGGCGGCAGAAGCGACCAGGTTGCGCGTTGATCCAGGCCGCCTTGCGCCTGCGCGGCCGTCCCCCTCCACCACCCGGCTGCGCCGCCTCGCTCTTTCCTGCCCCGCGAAGCGGGGGAGGGGGACCGCCGCGCGCAGGGCGGGGGTGGAGGGGGCGCAAGGCGACCGCGCTGCTTTACGCGATGATGTCGGGGGTCAGGCGGTCTTCGAGCTTGGCGATCTGGTCGCGCAGCGTGAGCTTCTTCTTCTTCAAGCGGGCGATCTGCAACTGGTCGGGCATCGGCAGCGCCTCGAGCGCGCTGACCGCGTCGTCCAGGTCCTGATGCTCCTCGCGCAATGCGGCGATCTGAGCGCGGATACGCGTCTCTTCGCCAGGGTCCAGCGCTTCCTCGTCCACCCTTCCGAGCGTCCCGCAACCGAAAAACCAGCCACCGCGAGTGATAGCAGGAATGCGTCGCGTCCGGAACGGTTTCAAGGGGCGCAGGCGGCCAGATCTTGCAGCAGGTTGGCGGGAGGCGCCGCGCCCCATGCTGCGGCCGCGGCGACGATCGCCTCGGCCGCTGACGGCGCGCTCGCGCCGGCTTGCGGGCTGGCGTCCTCCAGCATCTCCAGCAGCATGCGCTCGGCGTCGAGCTCAAGCTTCTGCACGCCGCCGCGCAGGTGCTCGCGGCGCCGCTCGGGACCGGCGCCCAAGGCCCTTGCCGAGGTCTTCAGCTCGCGGCGCAGGGTGCGCAGCGGCGCGACCGCGGCGGCTTCCCACGAGCGCGCCAGTGCGGCGCCGGCTTCCAGCGTCGCGGTGTCGGGCGCGCGCCCGCTCGCGGCCATCCAGAGGCTCCAGATCAGGTAGGGCACGCTCTGCCCATACGCGTCCTGCAGCTGCAGGCAGCGAGCCTCGACGCCGGCCCGGCCGTAGATGTCGAGCGCATAGGCCCAGAGCGACCCGGCTCGGGATCCGGCTCGGGTTTGGGCTTCGCTCAAGCCTTGCCCTCGGCGATCGTCACCGGGCCGACGTCGCGCCCCCAGCGGCGGACCGGCTTCCAGCTGAGGCCGAAGAGGTCGAGCGCGCGGCCGACCGCCTGGTCGACCACCTCGGCCAGGCTCTGCGGCTCGGCGTAGAAGGCCGGCACGGGCGGGGCGATCACAGCGCCCATCTCGGCGAGCTGCACCAGGGTGCGCAGGTGCCCGAGGTGCAGCGGCGTCTCGCGCACCATCAGCACCAGCGGCCGGCGCTCCTTCAGCGTGACGTCCGCGGCGCGGGTCAGCAGCGACGAGGTAACGCCGCTGGCGATCTCGCTCATCGTGCGCACCGAGCAGGGCGCGATGATCATGCCGCGGGTGGGGAACGAGCCGGAGGCGATCGGCGCGCCGACGTCGGCCGGGCGATGGCTCGCCGCCGCCTTGGCCGACACGGCCGCCAGGTCGAGCGCGGTCTCGGCGGCGATGGTCAGCGCCGCGGCGCGCGAGACGACGAGGTGGCTAGCGACGCCCAGCTCGCGGCAGGCGTCCAGCACGCGCACGCCCAGCATCGCGCCCGAGGCGCCGGAAATGCCGACGACGATTGGCAATGGCGGTCGCGGCGGGCCGTTCTCGCGCCCTGGCTCGCGCATCGCATCGCCCCTTCGCCAACCGTCCGGACGCCCCGCTTTCGGACGTCATCGGCCGCAACCATATGTGATCTGACAGCGCGCCGTCAGGGGTGTTCACTCCCCGTCGTCGTCCAATACGGGAGCCAACAAGCCATGGCGATCGAAGCTCGTATCCGCGAACTGGGACTGCGTCATCAATCTCTGGAACGCGCGATCGAGGACGAAATGGGCCGACCGGCCGCCGATAGCGACCGCTTGAGGGACCTGAAGCGACAGAAGCTGCGGTTGAAGGAAGAGATGGAGAGCCTGAAGTCGCAGGCGCACTCGGGATCGCTGCACTAAGGCGATCCGCCGGGCGCCTGCAGGCGATCAGTCCTCCGCGTCGTCCTCGTCTTCCGCCGTCGCCGCCTCCGTCAGGGAGGCCGGCTCTGCTGCGGCGCGCAGCGTCGGGCCTTCCGGATTCTGCGCGGCCTTCTTGGCGTCGTCGCGGGCCTTCTTCTCGGCCGCCATCTTCACCACGGCGTCGAGCTCGAGCTGGGTGACGAGGCCCAGCGTCACCGGGTCCACCGGCTTGATGTTGGCGCTGTTCCAGTGGGTGCGCTCACGCACCTGGTCGATGGTGGCCTTGGTGGTGCCGAGGATCTTGGAGACCTGCGCGTCGGTGATCTCGGGGTGGTTGCGCACGAACCAGGCGATGGCGTCCGGGCGGTCCTGGCGGCGCGACACCGGGGTGTAGCGCGGGCCCTTCTTGATCGGCTTCAGGAGCTCGGCGTGACGGCTCTTGTGCGCCTTCATGCGATATGCGGGGTCGGCCTGCGCCTTGTCGAGCTCCTCGCGGGTCAGCTGGCCCGTGGTGATCGGGTCGGAGCCGCGGATGTCGCGCGCCACCTCACCGTCGGCGATCCCTTTCACTTCCAGCGGGTGCAGGCCGGCAAAATCGGCGATCTGCTCGAAGGTGAGCGAGGTGTTGTCGACCAGCCAGACGGCGGTCGCCTTGGGCATCAGGATTTGGTCGGCCATGCCAGTTTCGCCCGCTAAGGGCGTCCTCCAGAAACAGCGGCGCCCGGCCTTGCGGCCGGGCGTTGTGGTCCGCGCTATATAGTCCGATCCCGCCGAATAGGAAATGCGCCGCGGACGACCTTCAGTAGAAGATCTTGCGCAGGCCCAACGAGGTCAGCCGGACGCTGACGACGTTTCCCGAGCGCCGCCGCAGAGCGCCTTCAGCGCCGCCGCGTCGGCCGGGGCAGCGCTCTTCACGTCGTTGTCGAAGTAGACGTAGGCGTGGCGCCCCTCGGCCTGCCAATCGGCGATGCGGCCGGCCCATTCGGCAAGCTCGGCCGCCGGATAGCGGCCATGGTAGCGGCCGCCGGGGCCGTGGCCGCGCACGTAGACGAAGTCGGCCGTCGCCAGCCACGGCGCCGGCGCGTGGTGATGGTCGGAGATCACCAGCGCGAGATTGTGGTCGCGCAGCACGCCCAGCGCGGGTGGCTCGTACCAGCTCGGATGCCGGAACTCGAAGGCGCAGCGCATGCCCTTCGGCAGCCAGGCGGCGAAAGCGGCGAGCCGCTCGGGGTTAGCCTTCAGCATTGGCGGAAGCTGGATCAGCGCCGGGCCCTGCTTGTCGCCCAGCGGCCGCATCCGGCCGAACACCAGCTCCACCGAGTCCGCGCAGTCGAGCAGCTTCTTGTTGTGGCTGATGAAGCGGGAGACCTTCCAGGCGAAGACAAAGCCGTCGGGTGCGCCGTCGCGCCAGGCCGTCACGGTG
>Ga0134126_10001725_pt1 | contig 27837 bp, 25 predicted proteins | sample KB31752_FD_96881 | JGI IMG/M metagenome (GOLD analysis project Ga0134126, IMG submission 96881) | Terrestrial soil microbial communities with excess Nitrogen fertilizer from Kellogg Biological Station, Michigan, USA - KB3-175-2 | ecosystem: Environmental > Terrestrial > Soil > Unclassified ... | reverse complement strand
TTCGTAGCCGCCGCGCTCGCCGCACGCGGCATTGTCACAGTCGTACCCGATTATCGTGTCTATCCGCAGGTAAAGTTTCCGGAGTTTTTCGAGGATGGTGCGCGCGCCGTCGCTTGGGTCAAGGAGAATGTCGAACGCTATGGCGGGAGTTCTAGCAAAGTTTTCCTGATGGGCCATTCGGCTGGCGCGTACATCGCGGCGATGCTCACGCTGGATCGCCAGTGGCTTGTCAAGGTTGGGCTGGATCCGCGCCGCGACGTTGCCGGCTTGATTGGAATCGCAGGTCCTTACGACTTCCTTCCGCTGCACGACGATACGTTAAAAATTATTTTTGCCGGCGGCGACATCAAGAACACGCAACCCATTACGTTCGTTGCCGGCCACGAGCCGCCGGCATTGCTGGTTACGGGCCGGAATGATGGGACGGTGGACCCCGGCAATACCGCGCGGCTTGCTGCCAGCCTGCGCTCACATGGCAATGCGGTTACGGAGAAGATCTACCCGTATATCGGTCACCTGAGCGTCATCGGCGCTTTCTCGCCCGCGTTGCGCTTCTTCGCACCAGTGCTGCGCGACGTCGAAAATTTCATCGCCGTTACCGCACCGCAATCCAAGCTGGCGGCTCATGCTCCAGAGCATGCCACGGAGGTGGGCGGATGACCGCAATCGATTTTTTGATCGGACTTATTGTGGTGTCGCTTGTGTTGTCGCTTTGCATGAGCGGGGCGTGGCTGATCCAGCAGCGCACCGGAAATTCCGGATGGATCGATACGACCTGGACTTTCAGTGTCGGATTGGTTGGTCTTGGCTGTGCGGCCATCGCCGGCGCGCCTTGGCAACCACGCGCTCTCATCGTTGCGGTCTTTGCTGTTGTCTGGTCGGCGCGTCTCGGGATTCATATCGCTCACCGTAGCGCCGGTATCACCGACGATCCGCGCTATGCGCAACTGGCGCGCGGTTGGGGCGACGGCGCGCGCCGACAGATGTTCTTGCTTTGCCAGAAGCAGGCGCTGCTCAGTATTCCGCTGGCGATGGCTTACTACGTCGCCGCCTTTAATCCGTTACCGCATTTAGGCATCCAGGACTGGGTTGCTGTCGCGGTCATGGTAATTGCGGTCGCCGGCGAGGCGCTTGCCGATTGGCAGTTGAATAAGTTCAAATCCGAATCGAGCAACAAAGGGGCGATCAACGACGCCGGACTCTGGAGTTGGTCGCGCCATCCCAATTATTTTTTTGAGTGGCTTGGCTGGCTCGCCTTTCCGCTGCTCGCGATCAATCTGAACGGCAATTATCCGTGGGGTTGGTTCGCGACGTTGCGCCGGCCTGTATGTACGGACTGCTTGTCTATGTCTCTGGCATTCCGCCGCTTGAAGAGCACATGCTCAAGACGCGTGGCGATCGGTTTTGCGCCTACCAAAAGCGGACCAACGCATTCTTTCCCGGTCCTCCGCGAGATAAATCATGAGCATGACTGAATTCGCGTTGCCTTTCGTCGAACGCCTGCCTTGGCCGGACGCGATGTTGAAGGCCGGTGTCACGTATCTAGTGTCGCGCACCAGCCGCAAGCTCGCGCTTACGAGGCCCGATTCGACCTCCGTTTTCGCCAAGGCGATGTCCAATTACCCCTTGGCAGAGCATACGCAGGACGCCAATGCGCAACATTATGAAGTGCCGGCGGCCTTTTTCGCTTCCGTACTTGGCCCACAGCGCAAGTATTCCTGCTGTTACTACGATAATGATATGGCCTCACTCGCCGACGCGGAAGAAGCCGCTCTGCGGCAAACCGCGGACAATGCGGGTCTGGCGGACGGCCAAGCCATTTTAGAACTCGGTTGCGGCTGGGGTTCGCTGTCACTCTGGATGGCTAGTCACTTTCCAGCGTCGCGTATTACCGCAGTGTCGAACTCGTATTCACAGCACGAATTCATCATGGGGGAGGCGGCGCGCCGCGGCTTGCAAAATCTCGATGTCATCACCGCCGACATGAATTCATTCACGACGACGCGGCGTTTCGATCGCATCGTATCAGTGGAAATGTTTGAGCACATGGCCAACTGGCGGCTGTTGCTGGAGCGGCTGTACGGCTGGTTTGCGCCGGGTGGACGGCTATTTTTTCATGTATTCACGCATCGGCAGGTTCCTTACCGATTCGATCATCGCGATAAGTCAGACTGGATTGCACAGCATTTCTTCACCGGGGGCATCATGCCGAGCCACACCTTGATCCGTGAGTTTTCCGAATTATTCGCGCTCGAAGCCGAGTGGCGCTGGAGCGGCACGCATTATGCGCGAACCGCGCATGAATGGCTCGACAATTTCGAACGCAATTGCGATGCGGTCGACGAGGTTTTGAAAGGAACCTATGGGGCCGATGCCGACCTATGGCGCCGTCGCTGGCGATTATTTTTCCTGGCGACCGCTGGTTTGTTCGGCCATGAGAACGGCAGCGAGTGGGGCGTCAGCCACTATCGGCTGGCGCCGGTTTAAGCTGCGAGCGATGAATCAGGCGATGCCGAGCCAACCGCCAATCGATCTGGTCATATAAATGCCGACCGCTGCTGCAACAGCCGATGCAAACGCACCCCAGCAGATATCGACCACTGTAATTTGCAGGGTCCAATTTCGGAGCGTCGCGTAGTTAGTGAGATCGTAAGTTGCGTAAGCAATCGCACCGAATATTGCGCCGTATAAGGCTGCTGTCATCGCGTTGCCGCTTTTAAGCGCGGGCAGGGCGGCAAAGACCACCAATCCGATCGGGTAGGTTGCATAGAAAGCGGCCGCAGGGGCGACCTTCAGCGTTGGTAGCAGGATATCAGCCAGTGTCGGCTTATAAAGGAGGCTGCCCATGATAGTGAGCCATGACGCGTCCATGAGGCAGAATGGCAATAAAATTGCGAGGTAGAGGATTGCATAGGACATCATCAACTCCGGCGTCCGGCATGTTCCTGAGGTTTTTGTACGACCGAACAGGGTCCGCGGATTACACGGATTTGTAAAAATGCCTGCTTTCAAAAATCGGCATAAGCCGCATCCATTACGCAATAACGAATTGAAAGTTCGCGCATTGACCAGCGTAATGGACCTCAGTCGTTGCGGGGGAACCTAACTGTAGAAAACGGTTCGCAGACGCAAGCAGGAACGGAACTTTCTTCCGCTGGCCTGCTTCTTCTTCGGGGTATCCTTTTCTTTTAGGCGATTTCGCCGTCCGGCAGAGCTATCACATTCTTCGCCCTCGCCCAAAGGCGCCGCAGGAATGCCGAAGGTCAAAGTCGCCCTTGAAGCCTTGAATTTCTTCATGGCGGACATGCAGGCCGGGATAGGTCCGTTCCTTGGCGTGTTTTTACTCGCGCACGGCTGGGAGAGCGGCTGGATCGGCACCGTGATGACGATCGGCGGTGTTGCCGGCATGATCATGACGACGCCCGCTGGCGCGCTTATTGATGCTACGAAAAACAAGCGCGCCTTCGTGATCATTCCGGGCATCTTCACCGTCGCCGCGTCGGCAATCATTCTGTACTCGCAGACCTTCTGGGTGGTCGCGGCCTCGCAGATCGCGACCGCGATAGCCGGGGCGGCGATTGTGCCCGCCGTCACGGGCATAACACTGGGCATCGTCAAACAAGTCGGCTTCAATCGGCAGAACGGACGCAACCAGGCGTTCAATCATGGAGGCAACATGGTCGGAGCCGGCTTGTCTGGGTTTCTCGGCTGGAAGTTCGGGTTTCCCGCAGTGTTCGTGCTGGCGGCGATTTTTGGTGTCCTCTCGATTATCTCGGTCCTGATGATTCCCAGAAAAACGATTGACGATCGCGCCGCCCGCGGCATGGCCGGCACCGGACAGGAAAAAGTTGGCGGCTGGCGCGTGCTGATTGAGTGCAAGCCACTGCTCATCCTTGCCGCCTCGCTGGCGATGTTTCATCTTGGCAACGGCGCCATGCTACCACTTTACGGCCTCGCCGTCGTTTCCGGACAGCAAGGCAATGGCGCGGCCTTTGTCGCGATGACCATTGTGGTGGCTCAGGCGGTTATGATCGTCGCATCGGTCGTCGCCATGCGCATGGCGGAGAAGAAAGGCTATTGGCTGGTGCTGCTGGTTTCTTTCTCGGCGCTACCAATCCGTGGCGTGATCGCGGCCTCGGTGATCGAAAGCTGGGGCGTTTTCCCTGTGCAGGCGCTTGACGGCATCGGCGCAGGTTTGCAAAGCGTCGCAATACTCGGTCTCGTCGCCCGTATTCTCGACGGCACCGGACGCGTCAACGTCGGGCAAGGTGCGGTGATGACAGTACAGGGCATAGGCGCTTCACTCAGTCCCGCTATCGGCGGCTGGATCGCGCAAAAACTCGGATATCCGGCGGCATTTTTGATCCTGAGCAGTTTTGCGCTCGGGTCGATCGCAGTCTGGCTCGGGTTCGCAGGCATGCTGAAGGCTGCCTGCGCCGGCAAGCCGGAGCACAGGCAGGCCGCGCCCGTTCCCGCAACGGCAGCGTAGGTCGCGGCAACCAGTGGACAACAACGTCTTCATTTGGAGTATCGCTGGCGCCGCTACAGTCGGCGTGATTACCCGACCTTTTCGAATCCCTGAATATGTCTGGGCCGTCCTCGGAGCCGCGGCGCTCGTGCTTTTCGGCTTGCTGCCGTGGCGCGAGGCGCTGGCGGCAGCGGGCAGGGGCACGGATGTCTACCTGTTTCTTACCGGCATGATGTTGCTGGCCGAAGTCGCACGCCAGCAAGGCTTGTTCGATTGGTTGGCGGCGTATGCGGTGCGACACGCGAGAGGCTCTGCGAAACGGTTGTTTCTCATCGTCTATGCCGTTGGCATTGTGGTGACGGTTTTCCTGTCGAACGATGCGACGGCCGTTGTCTTGACACCCGCGGTCTATGTTGCCGCAAAGGCGGCTCGCGCCGAGCCGCTACCCTATCTATTTATCTGTGCCTTTATCGCCAACGCAGCGAGCTTTGTGCTGCCGATTTCGAATCCCGCCAACTTCGTCATCTTCGGCGCGCATATGCCGCCGCTCGTCCAATGGCTTGTCCAATTCACATTGCCGTCGATCGCATCAATCCTTGTTACTTATGCGGCATTGTGGCTTACCCAGCGTGGAGCGCTGGATGGAAAACTTGGCGGGGCATTCACGTCGAAGCCGCTATCGCTGGGCGGCAAGTGCGTGGCGGCCGGGATTGGGTTGACCGCGATGACGCTGATGGCAGCGTCCGCCTTCGATCAACCGCTCGGACTGCCGACCTTTATCGCTGGTGCCGCCGTGACGAGTATTGTTCTCCTGATCAGTGGTGAGTCCCCTGTCCCGATCATGCACGACATTACCTGGGGCGTGCTGCCGTTGGTCGCCGGACTTTTTATACTGGTGGAAGGTGTCGAAGTAACCGGCGTTCTGCATCCCTTGGTGCGCATGCTTCATGACTCCGCGGCGGCATCGCCCGACGCCGCCGCCGTTGGCGCCGGCGTTATCGTCGCCTTGGCGTCGAATTTGCTCAACAACCTGCCTGCCGGTCTTATCGCTGCTACCGTCGGCCAGAGCGGCGCCGTTCCGGTTCACGTCACGGCTGGATTGTTGATCGGCGCGGATCTTGGCCCCAATCTTTCGGTGACTGGTTCGCTGGCAACGATTCTCTGGCTGACCGCGTTGCGGCGCGAAGGCGAGATGGTCACCGCCTGGCAATTCCTGAAATTCGGAATGGTCATCATGCCGCCGGCACTGATTGTGGCGCTGGCCGCGTTAGCGTGGATGCCGTCATGAGCAAGGAAGAGGCGCAGCGCCGAGGCCTATCTCAATTCTCAACTGGAGGGCCATTTTTTGTCAATTCAAACAAACGGTCCGACGTCCGCTCCTGGCCCTAAAGCAGGCATCCTGCAACATTAAGCACCGCACGCTGGCGCGATGTGAAAACAATCCATTAACGCCAATATGATGATCTCTCTGCCGGAGATCGTCGCAATGGCAGCGCCCCAAGATCAAACCATGCAAAAGCCAGGGCTGCGGCTCGCCGAGCTGCTCGGTGCACTCAGCCATGCGCTCGATATGGTGGAGGGTCAGCCGGCGGGTCATTGTGTCCGCTGCTGCTGGATCGGAATCCACATCGGGCGAGAGTTCGGTCTTCCCGAGTCCCAAATCTGGGAGCTCTATTACACCTTGCTGGTGAAGGACGTCGGCTGCAGCAGCAACGCCGCGCGCATTTGTCAACTCTATATGACCGACGACATCGCATTCAAACGCGATTTCATGACGATCAATGGCAGCCTGCCACAAGTGCTGCGGTTTGTGCTCTCGCACACCGGCATGAATGCCGGGCTTGCTGAACGCTTTCGCGCCCTTGTCAACGTTTTCCAAAATGGGGGACAGATCGCTCAGGAGTTGATGGAAACGCGTTGCGACCGTGGCGCCGAAATCGCGCGCAAGATGCGCTTTTCGGAGTCCGTCGTCGACGCTATCCGCAGCTTCGACGAGCACTGGGACGGCGGCGGCATGCCGAAGAAATTGAGTGGCGAGCAGATCCCGATCTACTCCCGCATTGCTCTGATCTCGCAAGTCGTTGACGTATTCCAGACGGCAAATGGCATCGAGGCGGCCAAGCTCGAAATCCAGCACCGGACCGGCACTTGGTTCGATCCACAGCTTGCGCTGGCATTTGACCGGGTGGCTGCAAAGCCGGAATTTTGGGAGACGTTGCGATCTGATGTATTGCAGACCGCTATCTTTGAACTTGAGCCGGCGCAGCAGCGGCCGTTTGTCGATGAGAATTACCTCGATGATATCGCTGCTGCGTTTGCGCAAATCATCGACTCCAAGAGTCCCTACACCAGCGGCCATAGCGAGCGCGTTACGCTGTTTGCAGATTTGATCGCGGAGCAACTTGAATTCTCGCCGGATCAGCGTCGCTGGTTAAAGCGCGCTGCTTTGTTGCATGATATCGGCAAGCTCGGCGTCAGCAACTCAATACTTGACAAGCCGAGCAAGCTTGATGACGAAGAATGGGCGGCAATGCAAAGACACACGACGCTCGGCGAAATAATCTTGTCGGGCATCACGGCCTTCGCCGATATTTCGGCTATCGCCGGTGGGCATCATGAGCGGCTCGACGGCAAGGGTTATCCGCGCGGGCTGACAGGCGATCAGATTTCGCTCGAAATCAGAATCGTGACTACGGCGGACATCTTCGACGCGCTCACTGCCGACAGGCCTTACCGCGCCGCCATACCGATCGACAAAGCGTTATCGATTATGTCCGATATGGTGGGTACGCAGATTGACCCGATTTGCTTCGATGCGCTCCGCCACGCGCTGAAGCGGATGGACTCGGTAATCGCGGCGTAGGTGACGGGAGCTATTGGGCTGACCGTGGATATGAGTGGTACGCCGGCATCTAAGCCTTAGTCCCAAAAAATGATTCCACTCTCTACTTCTGCTTTTTTGGTATTAAACACCTGTCCTTAGCTACCGCAAGTGCCTCCGCGGTTACGCCCGCGACGATGTTTGGCGACGTTGCCGGACGCTATTTTTTTGTTCGGATAGGTCTTCAGCTTGTTCCTGCGCGCGCTGTCGCCCAAGCCTTTGAGTAGTTTGAAGCCGCTCTTTTTTGACCTTGGCGGTTTTTGTCAAAGCCGAGGCTGGCAGCCATCGAGGAATTTTCATCGCTTTGCTTTCTCCGACTTGCGCTCGTCCGTCTTGTCCAAAGCGGAGCACGCCCACAATGCCTACAGCGGACACCACATCCCCATTTTTATGAATGCACGGCGCGGGTGATTGTCGCCGCGCGCATTCATCTTTACGAGATTCAGCGCCTTCCGTACCAGCGCCCACGGCCGTACCAGCCGCCGCCGCCAAGAAAGAGAACAAGAAGAACTATGATGAGAAGCGTGGTGATATCCATGCGTAGCTCCAATGCATTGCGCTATTCATGCGCTTACTGCGGTCAAAGCCAACGCCTCTGATCGTCCTTCCGTTCCATGCCGACGATTAGGGCGTCAAAACAGATCAAAACAGGTGATGCCACCGCCGCAAACGGGAGGAACCGCTAACTGAGGCGGACTATTTGAATTGCACCACGCGCTGCGCCTGCAAGTTGATGCAGGGCTTCCGTCGATATTCAACGGGGGCACGTGAGGCGAGGCGAGTTTTTTCGAGCATCCATTTACAAATTTCAAGGAAAACACCCCGGCCGAAGCCGGGGTTTCTTTTTTGTCGGTTTTTACTTGTTCGACTTCCTGTCGTCGTCGCTGGCGTAATGGAAGGCCGGCGCATTTTTCAATTCATCTTTCGTCATATCGAGCACGGCATTGGCGGGATAACCCTTGGAAGCATCCGTCGCCATGCCTGACGAAGCCGTGGTTGTTGTACTAGAGCCGGTTGTCGCGCTAGTCCCCTTTGTGGCTTGTTGGGACACCCATCGTAGAGACTTGAACGGCAACGCAACGTCTTTTTTGTCCATTCCCAAGAAGCCGCCGACTGCGATTACGACGCCTTCGATCGTTCCATTGCGATCGACCAGAAGCTGGTCGATGTCACCGATTTTGTTGTTCTGCGGGTCATTGACATTGAGGCCGATGAGCTTTGAACCAAGCCACTCACTGGAAGATTGCTCAGTGATAAATTGGCCTTTTGTAGAACTCTGCGCGAAAGCCGGGGCGGCTAACAGCGCCGAACCGACGATGACGCAACCGAGCAGTTTTGTCGTTTTCATATGAAGCTCCGTTTGTTGAAAGGCATTTCTCTTCAATGGCAACCATTCTGACAACGGAAGGTTGCTTGAGCCTTCGCCGGAAATCCAAAGCCTCGGTTGTGTCCGCGGGGCCTAATTTCGATGCGTGCCGATCTACAAGACGGTCAATTTTATACAGTCTCAGATTTGTTAGCGTATGCACGATGATTCCCAGGATTTAGGCTTCGACTGTCCCGCTTGGTCATCTCGTGCATAAACCACAACAAAGGGGCGGCGCATGAATCGCGCAAAGAAGCTCGGAAATCTGCGTGACGTGTATAAAATTGATCACTAGTATTTCGTCGTAGTTGTAGCCTTGATCGATGATCCTGCACGATATTCTTTCTGTTTCGCTTTTTGTGCAGTGATCAAATGATATGTCGTAACGCTAATCCCATTCGCAAAATAAGTGAACACGGTGGCACGACCTTATTCTCCGATACGTGTCGTCGACCTCTGCCAGATCGCGAGCGACGCTATGCAGATTGTAGTCACACATCGATCATGTTCTCCGCGAGCATCTTTCCCTCGCAAGAAACAATTCGCGCGAGGCTTCTTGAGTGCCTGCGCTAATTTCTGAAACGACGAATCGAGACGTGTTGGCTCGTCGGGGCGACGCTAGCCGCTTGCGCCGCGCTTGTCGGCTGAACGGTGCGTGGGATCACCAGGGAGGTAGGCCGTTTGTCCATGAGGCTGGTGTCGATAGGCTGGCGCGCCGACAAACCCCTCCAGAATTTAATCCGGCGCCGGCGATCAGGGGGACTGGCAAACGAGCCCCGCGAGTTCCGCTGTAAATGATTTCACCAGACTGCGGCTGCCTTCACGCAGTGGCTCTCTGGAACAAGACCTAAGCAATCGAATGCTGCCAATAGCAATGGGTAACCATTGGTGATGGAACCTCCCAAGCTCCCTCCAGTTGTCCCGTCAGCAGTTCAATCAGGCTATTTGCTTAACCGAGCGGTTCTGCGAGCCACGCTCACTGAATGTCAACTCACGTCAGAAGCACTCCGGACATTCAATATCTTACTTCCTCCTTGCGTTTCGAGATGATCACATGGGCAAAACCGTCGGCGATTTCCTCCTGCAACGCTTTTCGGAATGGGGTATCCGTCGAATTTTCGGATTTCCGGGCGACGGCATTACTGGAATCATAGCGGCACTCGACCGCGCCGGCGATCAATTCGACTTCGTTCAGGTGCGGCACGAGGAGATGGCCGCGTTCATGGCGTGCGCGCATGCCAAATTCACCGGTGAGGTCGGTGTTTGCCTGGCGACTTCCGGCCCAGGCGCCATACACCTTTTGAACGGCCTCTATGATGCGAGACTCGATCATCAGCCGGTCGTCGCGATTGTCGGGCAGCAAGCGCTTTCGTCACTTGGAGGCAATTACCAACAGGAAGTCGATCTTGTTTCACTATTTAAGGACGTCGCCGGCGATTACGTGCATATGGCCTCGACGCCTAATCAAATACGCCACCTCGTCGACCGCGCGGTGCGCATCGCGCAGACCGAGCGTACCGTGACATGCGTTATTCTGCCGAACGACGTGCAGGAGATGGAAGCCGTTGAGAAGCCTCCACGTACGCATGGGACCATTCATTCCGGACTCGGATATTCCGTGCCTCGCGTCATCCCGAACGATCTGGATCTGCGCCGTGCAGCGGACGCCCTCAATGCCGGCAAGAAAGTCGCCATCCTGGCCGGCGCCGGCGCCCTTAAAGCGACAGACGAAGTTCTCCACGTCGCCGATTTGCTTGGTGCGGGGATCGCCAAAGCGCTCCTCGGGAAGGCGGCAGTGCCGGACGATTTGCCGTTCGTAACTGGCTCGATCGGATTACTCGGCACGCGTCCCAGTTACGACATGATGATGGATTGCGACACTCTTCTCATGATTGGATCTCGTTTTCCCTATTCGGAATTCCTCCCCAAGGAAGGACAGGCACGCGGCGTTCAGATCGACCTCGATGGAAAGATGCTGAGTATCCGTTATCCCATGGAGGTCAATCTGCAAGGCGATAGCGCGGCAACGCTGCAGGCCTTGATTCCACTGCTTCAGCGCAAGACTGACCGATCGTGGCGCGAAGAAATCGAGAAGAACGTAACGCGCTGGTGGAAGGTGCTGGAGGAGCGGGCCATGAACAAGGCCAATCCACTCAATCCGCAGCGTCTCTTCTGGGAGCTGTCGCCGCGATTGCCGAACAACTGCATCCTGTCATCGGACTCGGGTTCTTCAGCGAATTGGTACGCTCGCGACGTCAAGATTCGTCGGGGCATGATGGCTTCTCTCTCAGGGAATCTGGCGACAATGGGACCAGGCGTTCCCTATGCAATCGCCGCCAAATTTGCTCATCCGGATCGCGTCGTGATCACCATGGTCGGCGACGGCGCAATGCAGATGAACGGGATGAACGGTCTTATTACCATCAGCAAATACTGGAAGCGCTGGGCGGATCCACGGCTGATCGTGCTGGTGCTCAACAACCGCGACCTCAACCAGGTGACCTGGGAATTGCGCGCCATGTCGGGAGATCCCAAATTCGAAGCGTCGCAGGACGTGCCCGATTTTGCCTATGCGAAGTACGCCGAATTGCTCGGCCTGAAGGGCATCTTCGTCGATGACCCAGACAAGGTCGGAGCCGCCTGGGACGAGGCTTTCGCCGCTGACCGGCCGGTCGTCCTCGAAGCTTATACGGACCCGGACGTGCCACCGCTGCCGCCGCACATTTCGCTCAAGAACGCGAAGGCGTTCATGTCGACGCTATGGAAGGGCGATCCGAACGAGCGCGGCATCATCAAGCAGTCGGTCAAGGAACTCGTCGAGGAATTCCTTCCGCACGGAAGCTAGGGACAATGCTCTCCGACGGCGGTACACCCATCGATCGCATCAAAGTGTCGGCTTTCAAAATCCCAACCGATGCCCCGGAATCGGATGGCACATTTGCTTGGGATTCCACCACCCTTGTGCTGGTTGAGGCGCAGGCCGCAGGAACGACGGGCATCGGATACACGTTCGCGGACAATGCGACGGCAATCCTAATCAAAGACACGTTGATCGACGTGGTTTGCGGCCGCGACGCCATGGCTGTGCCAGGTCATTGGATCGCGATGGTAGAGGCCATTCGGAACCTGGGCCGCCCCGGCATTGCCTCGATGGCCATTGCTGCTGTGGATACGGCACTGTGGGATTTGAAGGCCCGTCTGCTCGATGTGCCTCTCGTCACGCTGTTTGGCGCTGCTCGTAACGGCGTGCCGGTTTATGGGAGCGGTGGCTTCACCTCTTATTCGATCGCCAAACTTCAGCAGCAACTCGGTGAGTGGTCCGACAACGGGATCGCGCACGTGAAGATGAAGATCGGACGGCATCCAGACGAGGACATCGAGCGTGTCCGCGCTGCTCGCGAAGCGATCGGGTCTGATACGCAACTCTTCGTCGATGCGAATGGGGCCTATAGCCGAAAGCAGGCGCTCGCCATGATGGAGGCATTCGCCGAGCTAGGCGTGAGCTGGTTCGAGGAGCCGGTTTCATCGGATGATTTGACTGGACTTCGGTTGTTGCGCGACCGCGCGCCACCCGGCATGGACGTTGCCGCGGGCGAATATGGATACGATCTGCGCTATTTCCGGCGAATGCTGGAAGCGGATGCGGTCGACGTCCTCCAGGCCGACGCGACCCGCTGCGCAGGATTTACCGAATTTCTGAAGGTTGACGCGTTGTGCGAAGCGCGATGCATGCAGCTATCGAGTCATTGTGCGCCCATTCTGCATCTTCATCCGTGTTGCGCCAGCCTGCGCCTGCGCCATATGGAGTATTTTCACGACCATGTGCGCATCGCGCGCATGCTGTTCGACGGTGTCCCGGCCCCCGTCGATGGCCTGCTCTACCCGGACATGAGCCGACCCGGCTTGGGACTTGAGTTCAAGCATGCCGACGCACAGCAATACGCCATCTGATCCAGCGTTGGACGCGGCCCCGCCACAGAGGGTGGATTCCAAAACGGCGGTCCCGTCACATCGCGTTGCCGCCGCATCAACGTCTGCGCCGATACGGAGCGCGTCGAGGTGGAACAGCGCAACGGCCTTACCACCCGGACGCGGGGCGACTATCACGCAGCTTGGCCAGGCGCTTCGACTCACTAAGTTGACGGCGCCGTTACACCCCATTCTGGTCCACTTCACGATCGTGCTGACCGTGATGTCGTTCGCGTTCGATCTGCTGGCGTTTCTTTTCGGACTTCACGCTTTGATTGCGATTGGTTGGTGGGTGTTGGCAACCGCGATCCTCGTGACCATCGCCACTATCGCCAGCGGCGTTAGATCACGCCTCCGTTGGCCCGTCGAAGAGGGAGAGGCAAGATCATTTCTGCGCGCCCACATGGTCTTGGGCCCGACCTTCTTCGGTCTGCTCGTCGCGGTGGGTATCTGGCGCGGTGAATTGTGGCAAGCCGGGTCGGATGTGACGTGGTGGTATTTAGCGGCGATGGTCGGCGTCACCTTGGTGATGGCAGCTCAAGGCTATCTCGGTGGCGAGTTGGTTTATCGCTACGGAGCCGAGGTGAAGTTTCATTATCGTCGGCTAGCCGGACACACCCAGCCTTTTCCCGAACCGATTGTGGCGGGATCAGCCGAAACGCCGACGCGGAGTTCATAGTGGCACCAGTCAACTACTTTATTGGCCTCAACCCCTTTCAGTGGATCGCACTGCTCGTGGCGCTGCTCACACTGCTGATACTCGCGGATGCCTGGGCTGGCCATTACCGCCGCAACTTCATCCATCGTGTGCAGTACGCACCTTTTCTCAGCGGCGGATTGTTGGTGATTACCGCGATCATGGCGATCATCGAACCGCGAAGCCACTCAATTGAGCGCGCGTTAAGCGCCGCCGGTTGGCTAGCAATCGTCGTCGGGCTGGCTGGGTTCTGCTTTCACCACTATTACGGGATCACCCGAAAGCCCGGCGGCTATAAACAACTCCTCAACTCCCTCATGTACGGCGCGCCGCCTCTAGCGCCCCTTGCGCTGACGGCAGTGGGAGCGTTTGCGTTGATCGCTGAAAGAGGACTGATCGGCAATGGCGATATTGCGGGCTTTCCCATCCGGACCGCATTGCTCGCCGTGATTGTCGTCTGCTTGTTCGGAGCGATACTCCAGGCAGGCATTCTTCACTTTCGCGGTGCGTTCAACAATCCACTCATGTACGCGCCGCTGACCATCCCGGTTCTTACCGCACTCGCCGGCATTTGGATGATGGCTGAGCCGAGTCCGTCGGTTCTCATCGCTCTCATCTTCCTATTCTGGCTAACGCTCCTTACGGGCTTCGTGGGCCTCGGTATGCACCTGCGCGGCCTCGACCGGCAAATGGCCGGACTATACGTCCCGCTATTCAACTGGCTTCAAGGACCACCGCCTTTCGCCCCGGCGCTGTTTGTCGGTCTTTCCGCGATCGGCCTCGTTACGACGAGCCTGTTATGAGCTAAGCGACCACCGCGCGGAGAAACGCGCCGCGCAGATGTTTAAGCCGACGCGTCGTTCGAGGAATTGGAGGACATCTTATGGACCAGCCCGTACGTTCGCCTTACTCGGGCTACAACGTTCTCGACAAATGGTCTTCACCGGATTGGGACGATCAGACCCGCGAAGTGGTCGGCAGACGGCTCTTCAAGGTGCCTGAAATCCGCTTCTTCACCGATATAGAGGCGCGGACGCTCGAAGCTGTCGTTGAACGCATTGTGCCCCAACCCGATCGGGCCGCGGTCGAGAAAATTCCAGTCGTACCTTGGATCGATGAAAAACTGCACAAAGACCAGCGCGATGGCTACCGTTATGACGGAATGCCGCCGCAGCGCGAGGCTTGGCGGCGCGGCGTCCTTGGAATCGATGAGGCCGCGAGAGAACTCTTTGACGGCAAGCGCTTTGTCGATCTCGATGGATCCGCGCAAGATGAGGTGCTCCAACGCATCGAGCGCGGCGACCCTCCCGGCGCGACCTGGACCATGCTGCCGGCTGCATGTTTCTTCAAGAGCATGCTCTGCACAACGATCGTCAAAACGTACTACGCCCATCCATCAGCGTGGAGCGAAGTCGGATACAACGGTCCCTCGTCACCCCGTGGTCACATGCGGATTTGGGAGGATGGCGTCGATCCTTGGGAAGCTCACGAGACGGAGTTGACGCGTTGACCGCAAAGACCGAAACAGAAAACGCTGGATCGTCGACCAGGGTCGGCGGCACAAGCAGATACGGCAGGACAACAGCGCCCCTCTCGAGTGGTGAACGGCCGCTCCTCGCGCCTGGAATCCACGGCGAGGCCGTGCCGATGCGCGACTGGTCGCGCGATGAAGTGGACTTCTGTGTCGTTGGGGCCGGTGCCGGTGGCGGGGTGGTCGGCGCGAAGCTCGCCGAGGCTGGGTTCTCAGTGGTCATTCTCGATGCAGGGCCGCATTGGGATCCAGTGAATGATTTCGTTTCCGATGAAACCGCTGCGCACAAGCTTTTCTGGACCGAAGAACGCGTGACCGGCGGCGAGGATCCGGTCGAGCTTGGATCGAACAATTCCGGCCAGGGGGTAGGCGGCAGCACCGTGCATTATTCGATGATCGCACTTCGCCTGCATGCTGACGATTTTCGCCGGCGCACGCTGGAAGGCGCTATCGCGGGGGCCGATCTCCAAGATTGGCCGCTGACATACGAGGAATTGGAGCCCTACTACGACGAAGTCGAGGAGGCTCTCCAGATTGCTGGGCCTGTGCATTACCCTTGGCAGAAGCGTCGTCGTCGATTTCCGCAGCGGGAACACCAGCTCAACGCATCGGCCAATATGCTGGTGCGCGGCTGCTCGGCGCTGGGCGTGGCTGTGGCGGCGGCACCAGTCGCAACGCTCAGCGCGCCTCATGCTGACCGCCCGCCCTGCGTTTACCGCGGCTTCTGCAACTATGGCTGCACGACAAACGCCAAGAGTTCGATCCTGGTGACTTACATCCCCCGCGCAATCCGCGCCGGCGCCGAAATCCGCCCGAACGCCATGGTCGCTCGAATCGAACACGATACGACTGGCCGGGTCACCGGCGTAGTGCATTTCCGCAACGGCGTTGCCGGCGCCCAAAGTGATTCAGAGCTTTTTCGCCAGCGCGCCAAGGCGGTTATCGTCGCTGGTTATGCCATTGAAACTCCGCGGTTGCTTTTGAATTCTGCCACGTCGCTTTTTCCCGATGGCCTCGCGAATTCGTCGGGCATGGTCGGCCGGTGTTTCATGATCCATGCGGGTCATCAGGCGTTCGCTAAATTCCCGAAGCGGATCGGCCAGTATAAGGCACCGCCGGGTTTGGCGATCACTGAGCACTTCAACCGGACGATGCCGGATGCGGATTTCGTTTGCGGTTACACCCTCGAGGTCGTCGGACCGCATATCGTGGATTTTGCCGCAAGAGTAAGTGCGGGGAGGAATCTCTGGGGCGATGCGCTCCGTCGCACAATGTTTGATTTTAACCACTACTCAGGCGTCGGCATCGTCGGCGAAACCCTCCCGCAACTCGACAATAAAGTTAAGCTGCACGACACCGAGCGAGATCGTTACGGCTTGCCCGTGGCGCACGTGCTTTTTGGGCATCATGAAAACGACCGACGGCTGATCGATCATTCGATTGGTAAGATGAGGGAGATTCTTGAGGCGGCCGGCGGCGAAGACGTTTGGGGCGTCAACCGGACGGCACATCTCATGGGTACCTGCCGGCTGAGTAGAGACCCTCGCACGTCGGTGGTTGACGGAGACTGCCGAACGCACGACGTACCGAATCTTTTTATTTGTGACGGCTCAGTTTTTCCTACGTCGGGCGCCGTGAACCCTTCACTGACCATCCAGGCTATTGCCGCGCGGACCGCTGATCGCATCCGGGCTTTGGCCGCTCAAGGCGCAATTTGATTGATCGCTCAGCGGGTCTCTGACATCGCGTTGCAGGTAACTATGATTTCTCGCTTTCCAAAAAAAATGTTCTCCGACGAAGGTCCGGACAATGAGGTCCACCAGATGACGTTGGCAGATAGGACGAGACAGGCTTTGTTCGTGTTGCAGGCTTTATCAGCGTCCAGTCCCTTCGATCTGGAATCCTTGCATCACAATTTGCTTCGCGCTGGAATTTATTTTTCCGAAAGACTGAATGAGGACAACCATGATTAGCTTTGGCGTGCCCTTACCAGCCGAATTGTTCGGCAAGACCCCAGATGGGCATCCCGCTTCGATTTACACTTTGGAAAACGGGCATCTGCGAGTGCGCATCACGGATTATGGCGGACGTATGGTCTCGATCGAGGCGCCGGACCGATCGGGACGACAGGGCGATGTTCTTCTGGGCTTTGACGACGTGGCGGCCTACGTAAAGGCTGGAGGAGCGTTCGGCGCTCTCCTCGGTCGCAATGCCAATCGTATCGCGGGCGGCAGCTTCACGCTCGATGGTCGCACGTATCACCTGCCGACCAATGACGGAACCTCGACACTGCACGGCGGTCCAGTCGGCTTTGACAAGGTCTTCTGGAAAATGGCTTCGGCAATGGCCGAGCCGACGCCGAGTCTCGTTCTGACGTATGTTAGTCCTGACGGCGATCAAGGTTTCCCCGGCGAGCTCTCTGTTCAGGCCACGTATCGCCTCGATGGCGATTCCCTGTGGCTGGAGTTCGAGGCACACAGCACGAAATCTACCCTCGTCAGCCTGAGTGCCCATCCGTATTTCAATTTAGCCGGCGCAGCGAACGGTGATGCGTTGAACCATGTCGTCACCATTATGTCGGACGCATTCCTTCCTACTGACGACAAACAAATTCCGTCAGGAGAAATTCGACCTGTCGTCGGCACTCCATTCGATTTTCTTGAGCCGACACAGCTTGGCGCGCGGATTCGCCAGTCGGACCCTCAGTTGATTTACGGGACTGGGTACGACCAGTGTTTCGTGCTCGGCTCCCGGCAGACGTCCGTCCCGCGCCTCGCAGCCCGCGCGCTCGATCCGGCAAGCGGCCGTGTCCTAGAGATTCACACCACGCAGCCGGGGCTACAGCTCTATACCGGCAACAAGCTGAACGGTTCCGTCGCTGGTCGCGGTGGTGTCATTTATCGCCAATCCGCAGGCTTTGCCTTCGAGCCGCAGGGTTTTCCCGATGCGCCTCATCATCCGGCATTCCCCTCCACGATCTTGCGTCCGACGGAAAAGTATATCGCGATTATCCGCTACCGCTTCATAATAGGTTGAATCATCGCGAAACCGGCGGCCGACAACCGACGTACTGGAGGCGAACGCTCAAGACGCATCTGCATCACTTCGAGCCATCGGTTTGCACCTGATAATCCGTGCGCGTCAGCGGGTCCAGACTGCCGAGCCCGAGGAGAATGGTCAGCCAGAGCAATCCAGCGGTCGCAAAAAGACGCACGATGGTAGGTCCACGCCCCACCTGCATAAACACAATTCCCACTGTCGCCACCATCAACACCGCTGGAATGAGGATGAGTGGCCTGACCTCACGATTCATAGGCAGGAAGCTGACGCCAAGCTCCACCGCCACCAGCACCAGCAGCAGCACCCACGACAGCAGCAGGCGAAGCAAGCGCGGTTTAACGTCTTGCGTCTCCGGTGATGTTTGATTCGCGTCATCTTCCACCTCTCGCCGCGGCCGTGTGACGAGATTCGTTGCCAACGCCAGAATCAGAAGGCCGCTGGCCAGAAAGCGGAAAATACGGATCAAACGGGCGATCATGAGCCGCGTCCCACCAGATAGATCAGCGGATAGAGCACGATCCATACGATGTCCACGAAGCTCCAATAGAGGCCGACCACGGTCACAGGTGTATAATGAACAGATGAGAATTCCCCCCGTCGCGCCCGCAGGATAATCCAGCCGACCAGAACGAGGCCGCCGGTCATGTGCAAACCGTGCAGCGCGGTGCTGATAAAATAGAAGACAAAGAATATCCGCGCGCCACCCCCAAGCGGGCCGTTGATGGCGAAATCGGACCCAGGGAACAGGTGATCGGAAAAATCCAAATACCATTCGACCCCGAATTTTAGGATTAGGAAGCTAAGTCCGAGTACAAAGGCCAAGGCGCAGCACTGGATTAGCCTGCGGATGTTGCCGGCCTCGATAAAGGCGAGGCCTGCACTATAGACAAGGCTACTGGTTACCAGAATGACGGTGTTGATCGTGCCGATCGCGAGTCGGGTGTGTTGCGCGCCCGCGTCGAACCCGGCCTGGTCCCAGTGGCGCGCGTAGATCCAACTCAGGAACAGCGCGCCGAAAAACAACACTTCTGTCGCCAAAAACAGCCACATGCCGGAGACTGCGGTCTCAGCCTGATGGCGCGCGCTTGAATACTGGAATTCGTGCGGGAGCGATACGTCAGACATTGCCATGCACTCGGCTCTGCGCTCGGTTCTGCTCTTGGCTTTGCACGGCCTCGGGCGGCGGATAATCGTATGGCGGTCGCGTCACGACGGGCGTCGTGATGAAGTTCTCGGTGACGGGTGGGGACGACGTCTGCCATTCGAGCCCGGTTGCTCCCCACGGATTGGCCGGCGCGCGCGCCCCGCGGAATAGCGACCACGTCAGGTAGGCCAACGGCAGCAGGTAACCGAGCGCCAGGATCGTTGCGCCGGCTGAAGAGAGCACGTTTAAAACCTGAAACTCTGGCGGATAGGCGTGATAGCGCCTGGGCATGCCGAGATAGCCGAGGATGAACTGCGGGAAGAAGGTCAGGTTGAAGCCGATGAAGATGATCAGCGCGCCAGCGCGACCCCACATTTCCGGATACATCCGCCCGGTGATCTTTGGCCACCAATAATGCAATCCGGCGAAGAAGGCGGAGACCATACCGCCGACCATCACGTAATGGAAATGCGCCACGATGAAATATGTCTGCGTCAAATGAACATCGGCCGCGAGCGCGGCTACGATTAGGCCGGTCAGGCCGCCCATGGTGAAGAGTCCGATAAAGCCGAGCGCATACAGCATCGGCGCATCGAACCGGATGAATCCCTTGTGCATCGTGCCGAGCCAGTTGAACACTTTGATCGCGGAGGGCACCGCCACCACGTAACTCAGAATGGAAAAGACCAGGGCGGAATAGAGCGATGTCCCCGCCACAAACATGTGATGCCCCCACACAAAGAAGCTGATCACGGCGATCGCGATGCTGCACCAGACAACGAATTTGTAGCCGAAGAGCTTTTTGCGCGAGAAAGCCGGAATGATCTCGGTGATGACGCCGAAGCCCGGCAAGATCATGATGTACACGGCCGGATGGGAATAGAACCAGAACAGGTGTTGAAACAGCAGCGGATCGCCGCCCAGCGCCGGATCGAACACGCCAACGTGGAAGATACGTTCGAAGGCCAGCAGCAGCAACGTCATAGCCAGAACCGGGGTCGCAAGCACCAGGAGAACGCTGGTGGCGTAAAGCGACCACAGGAACACCGGCATCCTGTACCAAGTCATTCCCGGCGCGCGCAGGCGATGAATGCTGACGATGAAGTTCAAACCGGTCGCGATGGAGGAAAAGCCGGCGATGAAGACACCGGCGACAGCCGCCACCACGTGGCCTTTGGAATAGGTGGTCGAGAGCGGGGTGTAGAAGGTCCAGCCGGTATCGACCCCGCCCACGAACAGCGCATAAAGAACGACAATTCCAGCGATGACGAACAGATACCAGCTTGCCAGGTTCAGCTTGGGAAAAGCCAGATCGCGTGCCCCCAGCATCAGGGGGACGATGAAATTACCGAGCGTGGCCGGAACGGCGGGAATTAGAAAGAACCATACCATCACCACGCCATGCATGGTGAACAGCCGATTATAGGTCTCCTCCGAGGGAATTAGGCCTTCCGGCACGATGAGATTGAGACGAATCAGCGCCGCGGCAATGCCGCCGACGAAGAAGAAAATCGTGATGGTGCCGAGATAGAGCAGGGCAATTCGCTTGTGATCTGTCGTCAACAGCCAGCTGCGAAGCGTGAAGCCGTCCGTCAGGTATGACTTCGCGTATTCCGATACGTCGATCGTCGTTACGCTCATAACGGCTTCTCCGGCGCTAGGGACTTGATGTAGGCAATGATTTTTAGAACATCCTCTTCGCTGATCTGCCCGGCGAAGGAGGGCATCACCGGCTGGTAGCCAGCCACGCGCTGGGTGCCCGGCAACAAGATGCAGTCGCGAATGTAACGGTCGTCCGCGATAACCACCCTGCCATCGGTCAAAGTCACCGGGCTGCCGTACAAGCCAGCGAGCGGCGGAGCGCGTACCGTGCTCCCCGATTGGCTGCCACCGACGCCGTTCCCACCATGGCAACCGCTACAGCCGTAGCGCATGAACAGAGTCTTTCCTGCGGCGCCCAACGTCTCGCCAGCACTGTTCTGCTCCAACCACTTGCGGAATTCGGGAGCGGGCATCGCCACGATCTTGCCGGTCATTTGCGAGTGGCCCGTGCCGCAGAGTTGCGTGCAGAACAAGTGATACGTGCCGGGCCGGTCGACCTGAAACCACAGCGTCTCGTATCGGCCGGGTAGTACGTCGTGCTTGATTCGAAACGCGGGAATGGAGAAGTCGTGGATCACGTCCTCTGACGTCATCAGCAATTGAATCGGCCGGCCCAACGGCAGGTGCAGCGCATTAATCTCGCGTTGTCCCCCCGGATGCTCGACCTTCCACATCCACTGTTTGCCGATAACATAGATTTTCATCGTGCCGGGGGGCGGTTGAAACAGGCGTAAATAGAGGTCGGCGCCCCAGATGAACAATCCGAAAAACGTCAGTAACGTAGCGGTGGTCCACGCGGTCTCCATTCGCCAGGTCTTTTTTGCCACCGCACCGCGGTCGACGCCGCTGCCGGCGCGATATTTGAACATGTAGAGCAGCATCAGGCCGAACACGAGCACGAGCACGGCGCAGGAAATCAGCACCAGCGCGAAGATCAGATGATCGACCTCCGCCGCGCTCGTGGTTGCCTCTGGGAGCCAGAGTCTCACGTGCGTCTCCTCTCTCGGCGAAAGGCGAGGAATAATGTGCCGGCGATCGTCACGACGGTAATCAACCCGGCCAGGCGCACGAGCTTCATGACAACGAGCGTGTACCGCCCGGTCTGTGGATCGTAATGAAAACACAGCAAAAGGACCGGCAAGGCCGCGGCGGCGATGGTGCCAGTTTTGGCGCGCGTGACCCCGAGCCTCACGTCGCCCGGCGCGTAGCCGACACCGAGCAGGTAGCTCGACACGACGCCGGTCGGGGTCGCGAATACGATCCCCGCCGGGTGCAGGAATTGTTTAAGTTTCGGATCATATCGGTCGCGGAAGCCCACGGCGTCAGCGACCGACTGCACGGCGGCAGCCGATCCGGTGAGGAAATGCCAGCCCTGTTTTGCTCCGGGCGCGCCAAAGTGCGACAGGTCGTCCGCCTTTGTCATTCGCGCATCCGCGCTGGTCTCCGACGGGTCGATGCTCAGCGCGACCAGGGAGTAGTCGTGTCCGGCAGTCATTCCGGTTTTGCCGAGGGCATTGAACAGATCGGCGCGCACGACGCCGCACAGGTTAGGACAGTGGAAATAGACCAGCGCTAGAATCAGAGGCTTTCCATGCAACAGATTTAAAAACTTTACGCTGCGACCGGCCTCGTCGCGAAATACGGCTTGCATCGGCAGTTGGCTGCCTGGCTTCTGCTGATAGGCGAAGTCGCCGAGATCCGGTGGCGGCGTAGCCACCGCCAATTTTGGCGCCAGAAGCAGCAGGGCGATCACGAAGCGCAACATCATGGCTGTTTCACCTGTGGAGTTGGCCAGCCCGGAATGCCCTCCTGTGCGATCTTGCGCATCGCATCGGCGATAGGAATGTGCACGATCCCGTGCGCCTTATCGATCCAGCCTGTGCTGTTGAGCTGGTGCAATTTCTGCTTGCGGAACCCGGCCATATCCTCGCTCGGATTCGACTGCAATCGAGGAACGGGAAATTGAGGGAACGGCGGATGCATGATCGGTTGCAGCATCGCGCTTGGGAATATCCAGAAGACCAGCAATGCCAGCGCAAACGCGATCCCAACGACCAACGGGACGCCGATCGAGATGAAAGGCACGCCGACATCGGTCGGCTCGTGGCGGGCGGAAGGTAGCGTCTTCTCAGGCATGGCGCCGCACCGCCTCCGGCATCATTGGAAATAGCGGAGCACGCAACGCGAGCGCTGTTGCGATTCCGAGCAGGCCCAACATGGCCAATACGTCGACCGGGCTAAAGCCGCGGCCCGATGCTGGCACCACCAGCCACCAGCCGCGCACCACCTCGCTCAGCACGAGCAGCGCAGTAATGCCGGCGATGGCGCGGCGCGAGCGCTGCACTTGCGGCCAAATCAGCGCAAAGAACGGCAGCAAGAAATGGCCGGCCGCTACAATCCCGGCAACGGTACCCCATCCGCCGCGCCAGCGCAGGACGTACCAGGGCGACTCCTTCGCAAGGTCTGACTCCCACACGATTAACAACTGCATGAAGTCCAGGTATGCCCAAAATACCAGTAGCCCCAGCAGCAGCCGGCCGAGACTATGCATCGTGCTTTCATCGGGCGGTAATCCGACAGCGGCGGCGAGCAACGATACCGAAAGCGCGAACAATCCCATCTGCGCGATCGCGATCAGACCGTAGACGCTCGATGCAAACTGCGGATCGAGCGACATCGTCGTATCGATCGCCGAAAATGAAACCGTGATCGCCAGCAGGATCAACCCCAGCGGCGCAATTCGCGCCAGCGCTGCATCCGAATCGTCCTGGTGCAGCGCGCGCAGGATCAGCGCGCTCAGCCCGAGCCACACGATCACGTAGAGGATTCTGCGGCCAATGAAGAACGGCAGATTCAGATAGAACCGATTGTTCAGATGTGCAGCCACGTCCGATGTTGCCCATGGATACAGCGTCGGTATTTGGATCAGCAACGGTATGATCGCCAGCAGCAGCAGCGGCAGCGTGATCATGCCGGCAACGAGTTGCGGGCGCGTCGCATAACCCCAACGGCCGCCGGTCAGAGCATGCACCAGTAGCAAGCCCATGCAGCCGACCGGCCAGCCCATCCAGACTGTCAGTGCCGCGAGCCAGGCATGCGGAAATGCGGACGGTGCAATGATCCAACCGATCGCAGTGCCGATGAGGCCAAGGATGCCCACGGCCCAAGCCGCGCGCTCTGCCTGACGCCGGGTCATTGCAGCTCTCCTTTCCGCTCAGGGGAAAGGTCGGCTACGGTCGCGTGCTGGCTAAGCTGGAGCGCTCTGATGTAAGCCGCGATGGCCCAACGATCCGCCGGCTGCACGCGCTGGGCGAAGGAATACATCGCGCCATGGCCGTCCGTGATCACATCATAAAAATGCTGCACCGGCGCCTGGCGCAATCGATCGGTGTGGTAGGAGGGCGGCGGCGGGAAGCCGCGCTGTACAACAATGCCGTGCCCATCGCCGAGCTCCGAATGGCACGGCGTGCAATAGATGCGAAAACGCTCCTGACCACGCTGGAGGAGCGCGGCGGTCACCGGTGGCGCTTTTACCGGCTTGTCCCCGTATTCGACCGTACCCGCGGGAACATTCGCCGGTCCAACCTCCGGAGAATAGGTCTTCTGTTTCGGCTGCGTATCCATGCTGTCGCAACCACCGAGCACGAGAAGACTTGCAAGCAGCAGGATGGGGCTCCTCATGCCGGCATCTCCTCGATCGTTGCCCGCAGGCCGTCGAGAATGTTACGCGCGCGCGCCAATCGATCCTGGTCGTTCGTGCGGATCGCCACGACCCACTGATCGCGCATCACTCTCCGCATCGCGTCGCACTCGTCGATCGGTTCGTAAAGCATCGGCATGCGATTAACGATCAGATAGCCGAAGACGCCGGCGGCGATAGCGCACAGGATGCCGATCTCGAACGCGATCGGTACGAAAGCTGGCCACGAGAATTTCGGTCGTCCGCCGATATCCAGGGGCCAGATGATCACGTTCGCGTAGGTTTCCATCACGAATCCGGCTATGGCGCCGAACAGCCCTCCGATAAAAATGATCAGCGGCAGCGGCGAGTTGGTGCGTTCGCCTTCGAGCATTTTTGGCGTGTATGTCTGCAACCCCTCGACGCGCTCGGCCCGCAGACGTTCCAGCGCATGGCGCAGCGCCGTCTCGGTCTCAAACACCGCGACGAGGCCTTCGCTCATTGGCGGTCTCCGTCGTGCCGGCTGCGCTGGATGAGAGAGCGCATCTCGTACATCGAGATCACCGGCATCAGGCGTACCACCAGCAAGATGCCGCCAATAAACAGGCCGATGCTGCCGCACAGCGTTATCCAGTCCCAGAGACTGGCGTGGAAATTGCCCCATGTTGAAGGCAGGTGCGTGCGGTGCAAGCTTACCACGACGATGGTGTAGCGTTCGCACCACATACCAACGATGATGCCGAAGCTGACCAGCATGATCGCAGTCTGGTTGAGGCGCATCCGGCGAAACCACATCAACTGCGGCAAGCTGACGTTGAACAGAATGGTGGCCCAATAGACAATCGCGTAATAGCCGAAGAGTTTTTCGACGAACATGGTCCGTTCGGCCTGGTCGGGCCCGTAATAGACCATGAACGCATCCATCATGTAGGCGTAACCGATACACAGGCTACTGGCCAACATCAGTCGGCAAAGCACGTCGAGATGGTGGCCGGTGATGAAGTCTTCCAAATGCAACAGCCGGCGCAACGGCACGATCAGCAGCAGCACCATGGCGAATCCCGATAGCAGCGCGCCGAAGACGAAGAACGGCGGAAATTCAGTCGAGTGCCATCCCACGGTGAGGCCGCCCGCGAAATCCAGGCCGACGATGCTGTGCACCGAGACGACCAGGGGCGCCATGATCGCCGCCAACACGCCATACGCGGCATGCAAGTGCCGCCACTGACGATCCGAACCGCGGAATCCTACCGCCAACACGCCATAAAATATCTGCTTGCCCCGCGTCGTTGCGCGATCGCGCACCGTCGCCAGATCGGGGATCATGCCGAAGTACCAGAACAGGATGGAAGAAATGACGTAAGTCAGGATCGCAAAGAAATCCCATAGCAACGGGCTGCGGAACTGTGGCCATAGAGACATTGTATTGGGATAGGGGAACAGCCAATAGAACAGCCAGGGGCGGCCGAGATGCAGGATGGGATAGATTCCCGCACAGCCGGCTGCGAATAGCGTCATCGTCTCGGCAATGCGGTTCAGGGATGTGCGCCACTCCGCCTTCACCAGATAGAACAATGCGGAGATGAAGGTGCCGCCTGACGCGATCGCGATCCACCAGACATAGTTGATGAGCGCGAATCCCCAGACCACCGGCCAATCGACACCCCAGATGCCAATGCCGGCGTAGAACAGCCAAATGATTGCAACAAACAGCGCCAGGATGGGCAGCGAGACAGCCGCCATTGCGATCAACCACCACCGAAACGCGCGCTGGCGCAGCGCGATCGCGCAGACGTGGTCGGTCATCGTCTCATTGGTGCAGCCCGGCAAAACGACCGGGTCATGCGCGAGCGGCGGCCGCGAGCCGCCACCGGCGGCGCTACCCGGATTGAGCGCGCGAGGGGCGGCAATATCGGTCATCCCAAGCTGCTCTTGATCGAGGGATTTGGATTGCGGATGCGCGCTTCGTAAGTCACGCGCGGGTGCGTGTTCTGGTCTTGCAACAGCGGATAATCGAGCGGGCTCTGCTTGCGCTTGACGACTTCACTTTTTGGATCGGCCATATTGCCGAAGGTAAAGGCTTGCGTAGGGCAGGCGGCCTGGCAGGCCGTCTTGACCTCGCCGACCGGGCGATTCTCGCGATCCGCCGCGATGCGCGCTTCCGCGATGCGTTGGAGGCAGAAGGTGCACTTCTCCATGACCCCGCGGCCACGCACGGTGACGTCAGGATTGCGCGCCTCCGGCGGGCACTGTTCCTCGTGCGAAAACGCGAAATAATTGAAGCGGCGTACCTTGTAGGGGCAGTTGTTGGAGCAGAACCGCGTGCCGACGCAGCGGTTATAGACCATCACGTTCAGTCCCTCCGAGTTGTGCACGGTCGCACCCACCGGACAGACGACCTCGCACGGCGCCTGCTCGCACTGCATGCACAACATCGGCTGGAAATAGCTTTCGGGCGCGTCGGGGCCGCCTTCATAATAGCTGTCGATGCGCAGCCAATGCATTTCACGCTCGTGAATCACCTGCTGCTTGCCGACAACGGGTACATTGTTCTCGGCCTGGCAAGCGACAACACACGCATTGCAGCCGATGCAGGCGTTGAGGTCGATGCTCATCCCCCACTGCTCGGGTCCGTCTGGCTTCCACCGATAGAGATGCGGCGCCTGCTCGCTGGAACCGAGGAAATGCGGATCCTTTTCGTAGCCAGCGAGCGTGCCATGCCGCACGATGTCGCCGGCAACGTTGAAAATGAGATTGTGATGGTTGGTGCTGGCCAGTTCGGCCCGGCCTGCTGTCTTCTTGATCGATGGTAGCTCTGCGTGTCCTGTCAACGGATAAAAGTCGAAACCCGCGCCCGCACCGACGCTGCCCACATGCCGCCGGCCGAAACCGAGGAGGGCGACGACGCAATCCGCCGCTTGGCCTGGCATGATCCAGATGGGGACTTCCAAACCCGCTTTCCCGGCGGACAGGCGGACCTTGTCGCCATTGCGGAGCTTCAGCTTTCGTGCCTGCTCTGGAGAAATCAGCAACGGATTATCCCAGGTCAATTTCGTGAGCGGGCGCGGCAACTCCTCTAGCCAACTATTGTTCGCGAAGCGGCCATCCCACAGCGAAGGATCGGGACGGAATAGGATGGTCAGCGGATGATCGGGCGGCGCTGGCGGTGTTTGGCGTCCGGCATCTGGACGCAATGATACATTTGCTTTTGCGCTCGCGGTGGCGGGAATAACGCCGTTGGCCAATGCATCGTGCCACGCCTGCGCAAAATCGCCGCCCATCCGGCTCTTCCAGGTAGCCTGCACGATCTGCAACGTGTCAGGCGGAGCCGGATCGGCGAACAGAGCCAGCATCATGTGCGCGCTAACGCCGTCATAGAGCGGCAGCGCCTGCGGCTGCAGGATGCTTGTCGTGCCGTCATAGGCGCGGGCATCGCTCCA
>Ga0134126_10001724_pt1 | contig 27844 bp, 19 predicted proteins | sample KB31752_FD_96881 | JGI IMG/M metagenome (GOLD analysis project Ga0134126, IMG submission 96881) | Terrestrial soil microbial communities with excess Nitrogen fertilizer from Kellogg Biological Station, Michigan, USA - KB3-175-2 | ecosystem: Environmental > Terrestrial > Soil > Unclassified ... | reverse complement strand
TTCAGCTTCATCGGATTGATGCGTTTAGCCGGCTGCGAGGCGGGCTCCGGCGCGCTTATGGCGACCGGCTCCGCGGGAGGGGTCCCGAGCAACGCGTCGTCCAGCGTCGGCGACTGCTCCGCCCCACCCTGCTTGCGCCATAGGTAGTCTTCATAATTTCCCGGAAACACGCGCACTTCGCCTTCGCCGATTTCGAAGATGCGCGTCGCGAGCTTATCGAGAAAGTAGCGATCGTGCGACACGAAAACCACCGTGCCGTTGAAATCCTTCAGAGAATCGAGAAGCACGTCTTTCGCGCGCATATCGAGGTGGTTGGTCGGCTCATCGAGCAGCAGAAAATTCGACGGACGCAGGAGCATGCGGGCCAGCGCATAGCGATTGCGCTCGCCGCCCGAAAGCACACCGATTTTCTTGAATACGTCATCCTCGCTGAAGAGAAAACAACCCAGCAGGCTTCGCAGCTCGACTTGCGTACTGCGCGGCGCCGCTTCACTCAAGTCATCGAGCATTCGGGATTCCGGGTCCAGGACTTTGTATTGGTCCTGCGCGAAGTAGTCGACGCAGACGTTGTGCCCAAGCGTATATTCGCCCGACGTTAGTGGTTCGGCCCCCGCCAGCAGTTTGATGAGAGTCGACTTACCGGCTCCATTCACGCCGACCAACGCGATGCGGTCGCCGCGCTCGATCACGAACCCGGCATTCTGAAAAACGAGCTTCTCTCCGTACCGTTTAGAAACGCCTTTGCATTCCGCGACGATGCGCCCGCTCGGCTTCGGCTGCGGAAATGTGAAGTGAATTGTCTTTTCTTCCGGCGGCAACTCGATGCGCTCGATCTTGTCGAGTTCCTTGATGCGGCTCTGGACCTGTTTGGCCTTCGTCGCCTGATACCGGAATCGGCTGATAAATGCTTCGAGCTGTTGAATTTTGTCCTGCTGATTCTTGTACGCGGCTTCGAGTTGATTACGGCGCTCCGCCTTCTGCTGCAGGTACTTCTCATAATTACCGTGATAGAAGTACACTTGCTTGTTCCACACCTCGACGATTTTCCGGACGGTGACATCCAGAAAATAGCGGTCGTGCGAGATCAGAACGTAGGCGTTCTCGTAGCTTGTCAGATATTGCTCAAGCCAGTTCCGGGCTTCGAGATCCAGGTGATTCGTAGGCTCGTCGAGCAGCAGCAGATTCGGCCGCTGCAACAGCAGCTTGGCAAGCGCAATTCGCATTTGCCAGCCGCCCGAAAACTCCTCGGTCAGCCGGTTCCAGTCGTCTTTAGGAAAGCCGAGGCCACCCAGCACGGTGCCCACTTGCGCCTCGAGCGCGTATCCATCGCGGGTCCGGAACTCGTGGGCGAGCTGCGCGAACCGGTTCGCAATCTGCTGGTATTCAGCGCCGGACGGATCTACCTCGCCCATTTTGACGGTGAGATCTTCCAGTTCCCGCTCCATCTGTTTCAGCGACTCGAAGACGCTCAGGCATTCGGCAAAAACCGTTCGACCACTAACATGCAAGCCATCCTGGGGAAGATAGCCCACCTCGAGGCCCTTCATTGCCGTGAGTGAGCCGTAATCGAGAGACTCCATGCCGGCAATTGTTTTCAGCAGCGTGGTCTTGCCAGTGCCGTTGCCGCCGACAATGCCGGCGCGTTCCTTTGCCGTAATCAGCCAGTCAAGATTCTCAAACAGGAGTTTCGGGCCGAACCGTTTGCCGGCCCCAGTCAGTTGCAACATGAAAAGGTGTGAGTGCGCTCCAGGAGCGCCTGTTTCCATTCTCGCAATCGCCGAAAACCGGAGGTTCGCGAGTGCGATTTTAACGTGCCTCGACGCCAGCGAGCGTTCAGAGCAGGACTTTGCGGCCGAAATCGCTGCCGTAATAGTATTCAGGGCCGTCGATCAGGGGATTATCCCGCAGCACGTGTGGTTTCAACAACACCAGCGTCTGCGAGTTCAGGTGACTGCGGTTCACTTCGCTCAGCACTTCGCGCAGGCCGGGGACCTCCGTCAGGCCGGGCAGCCCGGTGTGCGATTCCGTCGAGGTCTGCGTGTCCAGGCCGGCAAGAACGGCCCACTGGCCGACATGAAGGCGGACCGATCCCTTGAACTCACGGTCCAAAATTTCAGGCACCGTGTTGAACGTCAGAGTTCCCAGCGCCTGATACTGGGCTTCCACATCCAGCGACACATCGCCACCGGCATGCAACTGCGGCTTCACTTTCAGCACCACTCCCAAATCCACTTGCTGGATTTCGGGCGCCGGCGCATAGAGCGGGCTGGCAAGTTGAGACGCGCCAGTGTAGAGCGACGTTGCGATGGGGTATTTGTCGCCGATATGGAGATTGGCTGTCTCCCCGCTCGAAACAACCACCGTCGCGTCGTAGATGTTTCGCGTCCATGACTTCGACGCCATTGCAAAGGCCTGGGCATTGGTAAGGCCAATACCAAATAAAGAGGCGCCGCCGCCAAAAGTGAGGAAGTTTACAAAGCCTTGCGGAATCGAAGTAAGGATCTGTCTCGAGTTGAGTCCGCCCAGACTCACGATGGGAAAACTGGTTGGCAAAGAGAGCCCGTAGTGAAGCGTGGACTGATGGTCGAGCGTTAGAATTTGGACCTCCAGCGCTACCTGCGCCCGAGGATGAATCAGCGATTCAAGCAGCGCTTGGGCGGAACGCGCCCGCGAGAGCCGGTCGCGAATGATAACGGAGCGGCTACTTGCATCATATGAGACATGCCGGAGATTGAAGATCAGGCGAACGGCATTAGCGGCCTCGGTCACTTCCTTCGGGTCGCTGGTATTCGGCAGCGGAACCGAAGCGGAAACTTGCGGCTCGTATTCCTCCCGCTTTTGCAACGTATCGCTCGCCACAAAAATCGCGTGGTTTGAAATCGGGAAAATAAACGTGTTCGTGGCCGCGGTGAGGGCCGTCATGGCCATTTTGAAATCGGCATCTTGCAGGTCGAACTGGACGTTCGGCTGCGGCTGAAACTGGGGATCGAAAACCAAACCCACGCCGTAAGCCTGCGTCACCGTATCGAAAATCTTCTTTTCCTCGCCGCGAATGTGAAAGCTATGCCGCCCCGCCGTCGCGTTCAATTTGGGCGGCGGCTGCAATTCACTCTGTTTCTGCCGTTCTTCCTCCGTCAAGCGGTCAAGCGGCTGCTGTTGGCCTTCCGGCGTAACGCTCGCCAGCAGTTCCGCCCGGTTTGGCACGCTCTGCACTCCGGCTTTGCTGAGCAGGTCGGCCAAGGGCTTCAGCGCATTCCGGCTCTCGCGGTAACTCTCGCTGTGAGGATCGCGGGCGGCCGCTTCGGCGTAAAGCAAATACGCGCGGACTACCTGGCCCGAATTTTGCGCCTTGGTTGCCGCGCGTGCCAAGGCCGCGGCGCCTGGGTCGGCGGCAATACAAAAGCCTGTCGCCAGTAAAAAAAGTGCAAAGTACTTCAACACCGATTTGGACGCAGCCCCGAGCGTTCTCGTGCAGGTGAGAACGCGAAACGGAAAAGAACTAGTGTGTGGGATCGACGTAACCCGGAGGATGCACGGCTCCCTCGCCGAAGAAATACGCATCCATCTGCTGCAGGAGAAATTCCTGGGCTTCGGGGGTGCCCAGATTCAGACGATACTCATTCATAATCATCTTCATCTGATCCACCCACATCGTCCAGGCTTCCTTCGAAACATTCTCATAGATGCGCTGCCCTAGCGGATGGCCATCGAACGGCGCCTCGTCCAGCCCCGGTAATTCTTTTTTCAGCTTCGCGCAAAAGACCGTGCGCACTGGTTTGGCGTCTGCCATGAACGTCTCCCCGTTTCTTCTATTGAGGATAACGTAGCGGGAAATCGGGACAGTGTCCGCGTGGCCGTGTTTAGTGCAATTCGCGCCGAAACCGCCGCGACCGCTCCACCGCGACGAAAGCGGAAAGCGTGGGAATGGCTCCGCTGGAGGCACAGCTTCTTTGAACGGCGCGCTGGTAGCGCCGCAGGAGGTTCTCGCGGGACGTCTTGCGAATCCGGCATGTCTCCATGTCGAGCAGAAAATCCATCTCCCAAACGGTAAAAATACTTCGGCGGGGTCCGCCCCGAAGCAGTTCCTGAACCAACCGGTTCAGATCGCTGAGGTGCGCGTTGTCAATTTGCTCGTTGGTCACCAACAGAGTAGTGGCCGCGAGTGGAAGAAATTCTTCGGAATGTTTCGGGCAAGCAAGTCTGAATTGGATGGAAGCCTTTGCTGCGGCATATCGAAGAGCCGCTCAAAACCGCTTTGCTGGCGGCTCAGTTCCGAGCCACGACCGCAAGTGGTCCTGCTGCAATAGGTCTTCGTATTTACGAACAGCCGTAACTAAGCAAACTGCCACACAGGCTACGACGCTTCCGCAAACAACCCGAATTCAGATAATGCCGGGCAGACGGGCGACTCGGTGATGCGCAGGCGTAGTCTGCCGGTATTGACACTGCTATCCAGGCGGATGAGGCGGCGCGCTCCAACGCTTGTGCCCTGGGTGAGAACGCTCCAGGCCCCGTCCTTCCATGAATCAATAGCGAATGCGCCGATCCGCTGGCCCAGGCGAATGTCTTCGCGCAGCCGAATGACGTTAAACGTGGCCGGCCGGACAAAGTCGACGGTCAGTTCCGGGTTTTTGACTGAATCGTCCGTCGCCCAGTACGTGTCTCGCCGGCCGTCTACGAGATTCCGCGGTCCGTAGCCGCTGTTTCCGCCACGCACATTCGAGGCTTTCAGCTTCGCTCCGGCCGCCAGATTCTTCGCGAACGTATTTGCCGCCAGTTCGCCGAACTGCTTCAGCGAGGCCACGTCCGTGTCGTACAAAACGCCCCTACGGTCGGGAGGCACATTCAGCAGAAAGCTCGCGCCGCGGCCGACAGACTCGTAATAGAGATCCATCAACTCGCGCGGACTCTTCACCTTGCCGTTCTCATTTTCGTGCCAGAACCAGCCCGGACGAATGGAGACATCGCATTCAGGAGGAATCCAGTGCGATCCGTTGCGAGTGCCTACCATCGAATCTTTTGCACGTACATTGCCGGGCGATGCAGGACCGCCGTTTTCTCCCACCGGGTCGTAGGTTTCCCAGCAGGTCTCTCCGGCGCGGCCCTTCTCGTTACCCACCCAGCGCACATCAGGACCGACATCGCTGAAGATCACGGCCTCCGGCTGCAGCTTTCTGACAAGCGCCCACGTGTTTGGCCAATCGTAATAAGTTTGTTTGTCGATGGTCCGTTTTTCGCGCGCTCCGCCGTAATAGCCGTCCCCACCGTTCGCGCCGTCGAACCATACTTCGAAAACGGGCCCATAGCGGCTCAGCAGCTCGGTCAATTGCTGCCAGTAGAGTTTAATGTATTCCGGTTTACCGTAATAGGCACTGTTGCGGTCCCATGGCGAGAGATAGACGCCGAATTTCAATCCGTGCCGGTGCGCTGCCCGCGAGAGGTCCCGCACCACATCGCCTTTGCCATTTCTCCAATGGCTGTTCCGGATGCAGTGTTCGGTCGTTTGGGTAGGCCAAAGACAAAAGCCGTCGTGATGCTTGCACGTGAGAATGACGCCTTTCATGCCTCCGGCCTTCAAAGACGTCACAATCTGATCCGGATCGAATGCGGTCGGGTTGAATAGCGACGGATCTTCATCGCCATAACCCCATTCTTTATCGGTGAACGTGTTCATCGAAAAATGGACGAAGCTATAGGTCTCCATTTGATGCCACCGGAGTTGACGCGTCGACGGAAGCGCGCCGTAAGGCAACGGACCACCGGCGGAATCTCGCTTCGCCGCGAACGCAACGCCGGGCGCAGCCAGCAATAGCGATCGTCTTGTCATCGTGTTCATTGCTAGCTCACCACCTTAGCCAACCCGGCATTTCCGGCTGAATCATACACGCGCACGACAATGACGTGCTCGCCGGGTTTCAGATTCTCCAGGTGCAGATGAAACTGTTCACGCTGCGAATCGGTGATGCCGTCGGCGGCTTCCACCGGCTGCCATGGCCCTGCATCGATGGAGTATTCGCATTTACGCAGTGGGCTAGTGCTGTCGTTTGCCGATACGGTTACATCGACGGCATTGCCGTTGCGCGCGGGCGCCTCCGCAACGACGGTTGGCGGCGTATTGTCAATCAGGACCGGAGTGCTGACGAACTCCGATTGCTGGGCATAGCGAAGATCATTTGAAGGCCGGTCCGAAGCAACAACCCGGAAATAATAACGCCCGTCGGCAAACACATCGGGATCGAGCGTCAACGTGTTGTCGGAGATATCTTTTCGAAGCAGCTTCCATTCCCTCTCGCCGTCACCGCGAAAATACAACGAGTAAATCAGCTTGTCGCCGTCCGGATCGTCGGCCTGCCATGTGATCTGCACCTGCATCGGCGATTGCTGGGTGAGCGTTTGCGTACCCGTGCTGGACGTACTCGCGGGAGAGGGATCGGCCGAATCGGTCACCGTCACGGTGTAAGCCGATGATGTTGAACCGCTGGAAGCGCTCGCTTTGGCCGTGTTGGAGACAGCTGTGGAGGTTACGCTCACGCTCCTCACTACTGGGGGCGTATTCTGTGGCAGGAACGGAACGACTACATTCTGCAGCTCGGACGTGCTGCCCGGAGCCCACTCGGCGCGCCACTGAATATAGCGGCCTCGCGGGCTCTGGATGCCGGCATGAGTTTGATCGCGGATGGGCGCCGACCACGAACTCCAGGTATTGTCCGGCCTGGCCGAGTTGCCCGTTCGCGTCGAAAACGTAACGCCTGGACCGATCGCTTCCCATTGCAACTGGCCCCATCGGGCAAGCGTCATCGTGTCATGCACGGGCGATTCATAGACCGGCTTTGCCGCCGTCGAATTCCCGAGCAATACCACTTTCGCTGGATTACTCAATCCGACCCACACGCCGGCGGCAGTCTTCACCAACTGGTTCGCGTCGCTATCGCCAGTTTCCGCCAACATGACCTGTTTCCGATTTTCCGTGATGGAGAAAATGCGCCCTCTTACGTCCGTGGAAAACAGCAGCCGGTCGCCATCAAGGACGAGATCGTAAACGTTGTCCTCTTTGGAAGTGCGCAGGGTTTCCACCATCCCGTTCGGATGAATGTCGTAGATCGCGGATTTCTCAACGCCACTGACATTCACGAACTGCGGGGAACTCGCTGTCACGGGCGTTACTGTCGATGTAACCGAGCTCTTGGCCGGCTCTTTCGGCTTGACATCGCCTGTTTGCTCCGGCGCGCCGGGTTCGCCATTCTCTTTTGCCTCGCTGACAGAGATCACCGTTGGCGTGGTGGCGACCACCGTCGATCCGGTGCCGCTGCTGGAAACCGCCGGGGTCTTTGTGCGGCTTGTCAGCGACCCTCCCAAAGCAGCGGCAAACACCGTGCCGTCGGCGCGGATCGCCATCGCGTGAATTTCCGGCAAGCTCGAATCGTAAACAACCGTTCCGTGCCGTGCATCCGTAATCCGGTACAGCAAACCGTTGGGTTCGCTGCCGGCGTAAAGCTGGCCTCCCGGCCCGATCGCCAGCGCCGTCACGTTCGACTGGCCAGTCTCGAAATAGATCTCCGCCTTGCCGGAAGGATCGATGCGATAAATTCGGCCCTCGTCGCCTGTTCCGGCGTAAATAGACCCGTCCGCCGCAACAGCAAGCGCCCAAATATACTTCACGTCGAGCTTCGCTACTTCCGACGCTTTGCCGTTTTCGATGCGGTAAACGCCGCCGTTGGGAGATGTTCCGGCAAATAACCGCCCTTTGCCGTCGACGCACAATGCGAAAACTTCGGGCTGATCGGCGGTCCAGATCAGCTTCGCCGTTCCGCCGCGGTCGACATGGAACACCTTGCCGCCATGTCCGGTCGCCGCATACACTCCGCCGTCCGGAGCGGGGGCCATCTTCCACAGCACTGGTTGATTCAGACCCTTGTTCCAGTCCTGCGCGGGGCCGGGCCGCAACCCGCCTTCGGCAGTCAACGACAGCGATTGCAGCCGCCCCTTCAACAATTCGCTCGACGAGCCGGTTTCCCACGTGGTGCTGGTCGCCGCATATGCGACAAAGACGCCGGCCATCGCCGCTGCTGACAGTTTCTTGATCACTCTTTGATTTCCAATTGAACAGTCTTCGAACCGCTGACTACGTAATTTCCCGCGGAGATCGACATTTCAGCAACCTGCGCGCCGCGCGCGATAAACAGGCTTCCGCCGCCTCCCACTGAACTGGACGACTTCGAGAGCACGATGGCGGCTGAGGGCGGGGGGTCCGTCAGATCGGCCCCGGGCAATTGAAACGAGGGCTCCTGACGCCAGATGCGAACATACGCCTTGTCGTTCGGCCTGATTCCATTCAGAATGCCGACGAGCTGCCGTCCGGAGCGGGCCGACTCGGGCGTCAAGCCGGCGAGCTCGCTGAAATTGAGAAGATTGCCGTCGCTCACAGTGAAAAACAGCCGCCCGACCGGAGCGCCGACGGGAACGCGATAGCGCACCGCTTTCTGGATCTGTTGTCCGTGTTCGCCTGAAAGCACACAGGTGATGTCGATCGTGTCGCCCGGACGAGCCTCGCGCTGCGAGAGCCAGACCTCGTCGATCTGCAATTGGTGCTTCTGTTCCGACGGCTCGACGACAAATGAGATTTGCTTTGGTTTGAGCTCGTTGAAACCGGACTGCATCGCAAACGAAAGCGGCGTCACCAGGCTGATGGCGGCCTGCAACGCCACGGCTGAATCGGCGGTGAACACGTTGCTCACATCGAGCGGCGGTTCATTTCCTTCAAACTCGATGTGCCCGTCCACCCGCAGACTGCCCGCGCCGGTGCTGCGCTCCGTCGCGTCGATGGTCGAAAACAGCGCCATTTGCGTTAGAACCGGAGTCAACAGCCGGTCGTCCGCCACGTTGATGTTGTAGTCGTGAACGCCGGTCGCGCCTTTCACGACAACATGCATGGGAACCAGGTGCGCTGGGCGGCCGATCTCGCCGGCGATGGAGGTGCTGAAATCGCTGGTAATGCTGCCGACCAGTTCGCGCGGAGCGGAGATCTTGAACGAAGCGTTCAAACTCGGCAGAAGCGTCAGCACTTCCGCTCGCGCAAACGGAAGGTCGGTGAGACCGGTATCCAGAAAGCGATGGCCGAACGCATAGATTTTCTTGCCATCCACGTATGTCACCGTCCCGTCGGCGCCCACATTCAGATCGCCGTTCATCAATTGCACGCTGATCATGTCGCCGGGTTGCACGGCTCCCGTGTATTGTTTTGTCGTCGGCGCTCCACCGCCGATTCCGGCTTCCGGTTCAAATCCGAGAGCACGGAGCCTTGGGCCGAACGCTCGTACTGTCGCCTCGGTAAACCCGCTGAACGCAACGGGCGTCGAAATGTCGTGCAATTCCGGTTGCGAGCGCGGCGCCAGCGCCGCAAGCGTAGGCTTGAACTGGTCCAACATGTTCGAGGCGAATTGCTTGTAGTTCGTCCGGGAAAGCGATTGCACCGCAGCGCGCGACGGCGTGCTTTCGATCATTTGTTCAATCGGCTGGATGCCCGCAATCGGCTCTTTCGAGAACGGAAATCCCAGCGCGACTGCGCCTAGCAGCTTGCCGTCGATGTAAACGGGACTGCCGCTCATGCCCTGAATCACCCCTGTTTCGGCGAGCGGCCCTCCGCTGAGCCTTGCGAGCACAATCGCCTGTTTCGGGCTGGTGTTTTCGATCACGCCCAGAATGTCTACTTGAAAGTCAACGACGCGGCCGCCTGCAAATACCGTTTTGCCGACGCCCTTCATTCCAGGCTTTACATCCTTTAGCGGAAAGAACGGAGTGGCTCCGAAACTTGGGAGCCACAGGATGAGCATGCAAATCAGAGGTAAAAAGCGTTTCAATGTTCGAATCTCGAGCGCCGTAAAGGCGCACAACCGTATTTTAGGTGGATCGCCTTGGTGTTCTTAAGAAGAGACGCTCCAGCCCCGATTTTGGGGCACACTAAAGTCTCCAACCAGCCGCCGCTAGTCGGGCGCGTGCTGTGTTCTACTGGAATGGTCGCCACATGGTCAGCGGTCCTTTTGCGCCGCCTCAGGCCGAAGTCCATTCGAAGACGCGCCCGCCGTGGATTCCGCTCGTTTGGTTCGGCATTCTGCTTTTATTTTGCTACGCGCCCATTCTGAGCAGACTGGTTCTCAACTGGTCTTCGGATCAGGATATGGGACATGGCTTTTTTGTGCCCCTCGTCGCCGGCTATATAGTCTGGCAGCGGCGTGGAAGACTATCCTCTATTCCACATCAACCATCTATGTGGGGATTGGCCCTGGTGGTTTATGCCGCTGTTCAGGCCCTTGCCGGAACGGTTGGCGCTGAACTGTTCACCGCTCGCATCGCGTTCGTGCTTTCACTGACCGGTATCCTTCTTTACCTGGGCGGCAAAGCTTGGGTGAAGGAACTCGCCTTCCCTCTGCTGCTGCTGCTCTTCATGATCCCCATTCCGCAGATCGTCTATGCGCGATTGACCATGCATCTGCAATTTCTCGCGAGCGGACTGGCGGAGACACTCATCGGCCTGATGGGCATTCCGGTCATACGAACCGGCAATGTTCTGGAACTGCCCCACCAAACGCTGAATATCGTTGAAGCATGCAGCGGTATCCGTTCCCTGATTTCTCTGAGTTTTCTCTCGCTCGTCTATGCGTACTTCGCGGATAAACGCGTCTGGATGAGGTGGGCGCTGCTGATTGCGACCGTTCCAATCGCGATCGCCGCAAACGCAATCCGGGTCGCGCTCACCGGCCTCCTGAGCCAGTTCGATACGAACCTGGCCAAAGGTCTTTATCACGAGATTGAAGGCTATTTCGTGTTCATGGTCGCTTTGATCTGCCTGCTGGCTGTTCACCGCGGGATGTCCACCGCCGCCCGCCGCTGGAGCAAAGCTCACGGAAGTGCATAATGGCGGGAATTTTCAAAAGGCAAGCGCCCAAGATCCTCACAATCGTGCTGCTGGCCCAGGCGGCTGTGTTCTACAGCTTCTCGCGCGGCGAATACATTCCTTCCGCAAAGCCTCTGTCGAATTTCGAAATTCCTTCAACACTGTGGGCGCCCGTCCGCGAACTGACGATTGATGAAGAGACGCGGCAAGTATTGAACGCCGATGATACGCTTTGGCGCGCGTACCAGAATCGGGAAACGGGTGATGTTCTTAGCCTTTTCGTGGCGTACTTCGCCTCCCAGCGAACCGGCAAAACTCCACACTCTCCGAAGAACTGCCTGCCGGGCGCCGGCTGGGCGCCCAGTGAAGCCGGAATCATTAAAATTTCGCAACCTAACGAGCCAGTGCCGATTACCGTAAATCGCTACGTCGTGAGTCGAGACGAAAATCAAAGCGTTGTCCTTTATTGGTATCAGGGGCACGGACGCGTCATTGCTAGCGAATACGAGGCTAAGATTTATACGGTCCTCGATTCGCTCCGCTACAAACGAAGCGATACATCGCTGATTCGGGTGGTTCAGGGCGTTAGGGACGGAAACACACAGCGCGCAACCGATGACGCAGTCTCGTTCGTGAAAGCTTTCTTTCAACCGCTGCGAGAGTACCTGCCTGGTTGACGCGCCGCCGGCACAAGCGGAAACACGTAGAAAACTCAGTAAAAGTAGGTCTAAAAAACTTCGGGAGCCGTACCGTCTCTCGCGCGGTCGGCTCCCCGGGTGGGTGCAAGCTCGGAGGTTGCCTGCACTATATGCGATTGGACTACAAGTTTGTTTGAATGTTTCGAAATAATTTTTGCCGTCTTCAGATACGCGATTCTTTGATTTAACGCTGGTAGAATCAGAGTATTAGCAGTCTCCCCCATGTTGACTACCCGCACGATTGCCGACGAGATTCTGGAGTTGAAAGAGCAACGGAAAGCCATCGTCCTCGCCCATCACTATCAGGATTCGGAAATACAAGAGTTGGCCGATTCTGTCGGCGATAGCCTCGAACTGGCAAGAAGGGCCAAACAGTTCGATGGCGATGTAATCGCGTTTTGCGGCGTATGGTTTATGGCTGAAACCGCTAAAGTATTGAATCCGAGCAAAAAGGTTATCGTACCGGATCGCGAAGCAGGATGCAGCTTGGTCGATAGTTGTCCGGTCGAGCAAGTTCGTGAGTTCAAGAAACGTAATCCGGAATACGCCATCGTCAGTTACATCAACACCTCGGTCGAGGTGAAAGCTGAAAGCGACATTCTCTGTACATCTCGAAATGCCGTAGCTGTGGTCAATTCCATTCCAGCGGAGCAGCCAATCCTCTTTCTGCCGGACATCAATCTCGGCAACTATGTGAAAAAGCAGACTGGCCGCGAAAACATGAAGATCTGGCAGGGAGCCTGCATCGTACACGCAACCTTCCCCGCCCGGCGCGTCGTTGCCGCCCGTACGGAACACCCGGACGCTCTCGTGGCGGCACATCCGGAATGCCCGCCGGATGTGCTCCGCATGGCGGACTTCATCGGGTCGACTTCAGCCATTATCGATTGGTGCGTTCATCAGTCGTCGCAAGAGTTCATAGTGATGACCGAGAGCGGCGTCTCGCATTCGCTCCACAGGCTCGCGCCGGAGAAGAAGTTTTATTTCGTCGCAAACGAGAACTGCAATTGCAGCGAGTGCCCGTACATGCGGAAAAACACGCTGCCAAAGCTATTGGCGTGTTTGGAAAACCTGGAGCCGACAGTGGAACTGGCGCCCGGCATCATTGAACGCGCTCGCGTGCCGATTGAGCGCATGCTTCAAGTCAAGTAGACTTCCCTTTTACCAGTGCAGGACCTTGTTCAGCTTGCGCCGCCTCTATCAAACGGCCAGGTTGCGCCCGAAACCGGGCCGCTCGTCGATACGCTCGATCGCATACACGACAATTTGCGGATCAGCGTGACAGATCGCTGCAACATCCGCTGTTTCTACTGCATGCCGGAACAGGGTGGTGAGTTCACGCCGGTTTCGAAGATCCTCACTTTTGGGGAGATCATGCGGTTCCTGTCGGTTGCGATTTCGCTTGGCATCCGAAAGGTCCGCCTGACAGGGGGCGAACCACTTCTCCGCCCTGCCCTGCCCGATCTGATTACACAGATCTCGGAAACGCCGGGACTCACCGACGTTGCGCTGACGACGAATGCCGTGCTGCTTGCACGAATGGCGAAGCCGCTATACGCCGCGGGACTTCGCCGGTTAAACATCCATTTGGACACTCTGGATCGTGAACGATTCCGCCAGATCACGCGGCGCGACGACCTCGCCAGGGTTCTTACCGGGATCGAAGCAGCGCTGGACGCCGGATTTCGATCGATCAAGCTGAATGCCGTCGCCATCCGAGGCGTTACGGAGGCCGATGTGGTTCCGCTAGCCCGATTTGCTTGCGACCGGAATATCGAAATCCGCTACATCGAATTCATGCCTCTGGATGCTCAGCATCTCTGGTCGCGCGAGCGCGTCCTGCTTGCGGATGAGATGATCGAGACGCTCTCGGCTGAATTTGGACCTTTGAAGGCGGTTCCCGATCCGGACCCTCGCGCGCCGGCTACGGAATATGATTACGCAGACGGGCGCGGACGCGTGGGCTTCATCGCCTCAGTGAGCCGCCCATTTTGTCTGAATTGCAACCGGCTGCGCCTCACGGCTGACGGAAAGCTGCGCTATTGCCTGTTTGCGCGCGAAGAAACCGACTTACGGGCGCTTCTCGCTTCAGAAGCTTCCGAGACAGAACTGGAGCGGGCGATTCGCTCAACAGTTTGGAAAAAATGGGCCGGCCACCAAATCAATTCGCCGTCATTTGCCGCTCCGAACCGCCCCATGTATTCCATTGGCGGTTAACGTAGAACGGCGTCGCAGCCTTCGCCCGGTACAATAACAGCTTCATGCGCATAGCCCTCGCGCAAATCGATACTACCGTCGGAGATCTCGACGGAAACGCGGCAAAAATTCTCGACTTCGCCACTCGCGCCCAGCAGGATGGCGCACAACTCGCCGTTTTTCCGGAGCTGGCTCTTACCGGGTATCCACCTCGCGATTTCGTGGAGAAGGATTCGTTCCTCGATCGGACAGCTTGCGCGCTTGAATCGATCGTGAAGCAATCGGCTACGCTCGAAATCGCCATAGTCGTCGGCTACGTGGCGCGCACGGACCACCCGTCCGCGATTAAGGCTCAGAACGCCGCGGCCGTTGTCCACAAGGGGCAAATCGCCTTTCAGCAACGCAAAGTTCTGCTGCCGAATTACGACGTATTCGATGAAGCCCGCTATTTCGAACCGGCGCTCTCGCAATCCATCTGGGAATTTGCGGGCCGCCGGATCGCGCTGGTGATCTGCGAGGATGCGTGGAACGACAAGCAGTACTGGCTACGCCAGCGCTACAGGCGCGACCCCGTGGAAGATTTGATTCGACAGCATGCCGATCTTGTCATCACCATTAACGCGTCGCCTTTTAATCTCGGCAAGCGGCGGCAGCGTCACGAGATGTTCGAATCCACGGCAACGCGCTTTCACGCTCCGGTGGTTTATGTAAACCAAGTCGGTGGAAACGACCAACTCGTCTTTGACGGCAGTAGCTTTGCCGTGACCGGCGATGGCCGTATCGCGGCGACCGCCACTTCCTTTTCCGAGGACATTACTTACTTTGATGTGGATTCCGGTTCCGGCCAGCGGCACGCAAACCTGGCGGACGAAGATGAGGCGGCATTCGAGGCGCTTGTCCTCGGCACGCGAGACTACATTCAAAAGTGCGGATTTCTAAGTGTACTGATGGGACTCAGCGGCGGCATCGATTCGGCGCTGGTCGCAACAATCGCCGTTGAGGCTATCGGCAAGGAAAACGTAATTGGCGTTGGCCTGCCTGGCCCTTATTCTTCCGAACACAGCCTGACGGATGCACGCGCCCTGGCGGAGAATCTCGGCATCCGGTTCGAGGTTATTTCAATTAACGACGGTTATAAGGCTATGAAAGAAACCTTGCAACCGTTGTTCGCGGGGCTGCTCGCCGACACGACCGAAGAGAATCTGCAAGCTCGTTTGCGCGGCATGACGCTCATGGCCCTCTCGAATAAATTCGGATCGCTCGTGCTCACCACCGGCAACAAGAGCGAACTTGCCGTCGGCTACTGCACACTGTATGGCGACATGTGCGGAGGGCTCGCCGCGATTAGCGACGTACCGAAAACGATGGTGTACCGCCTCGCTCGCATCGGCAATGCACGGCGTGTTCGCAACGGATTGAAGGCCGCCATTCCCGAGAATACCTTCACAAAACCTCCTTCCGCGGAACTTCGGCCCGACCAGAAAGACAGCGACAGCCTGCCTGAATACGACGCTCTCGATGCGATCCTCGCGGGATATGTCGAGCGCTATGAATCGGCCACGGAAATTGCGAAGAACGCCAATCTGCCGTTGGATCTTGTCCGTGACATTATCCGCAAAGTGGATAGAAACGAATATAAGCGTCAGCAGGCGGCCCCGGGCCTGCGGATTACGACGAAAGCATTCGGCATCGGACGCCGCTTTCCCATTGCTCACAGGTTCACTGAATGAAGCTGAAACTCGCGATTGCGTTCGGCATAATCGCCCTCGCCACCCTTCTTGTCTCGCAGAACGCTCCTATTGAACGCGTCGGCCCCTTGCCGGATGGAGGTTTTCTTCTCAACAACGGGTGGATTCTACGCCCGGCCGGGCAGCAGGTTGACGTCGATACTTTCCCGATGCGGGCGGCGCTCTCGCGCGATGGCAAATATCTGCTGGTACTAAACGGCGGCTACAATCCTCCTTCTATCAGCGTGATCGACATCGCTGCGCGGCACGAGATTCACCGCATGCCTGTTGCTGACGCGTGGCTTGGATTGGTCTTTTCGCCGGACGGCGGCAAGGTATATGTTGGCGGCGGATCGAAAGCGCAGGTTTATGAGTTCAGCTTCAACGAATCGACGGGCGACCTTTCTCCGGCGCGCGTATTCAACGCGGTCGCGGATCCCACACGTCCCGGCAAAGCCTTCATTGGCGACGTGGCCGTATCTCCCGACGCGCACATCCTGTACGCCGCCGATCTTCTCGAAAACCGCATTGCCGTTATTAATCTGCAGTCCGGCCGCTTAATCGATCAATGGAAATGCGGGCGGCGCCCTTATCGCATTTTGATTCTTCCCGGTGGCAAAAGCTTCCTGGTTTCGAGCTGGGCAGACGCGGCCGTTTACCATTACGATGCAACTTCCGGGGGCCAAATCGGCATGATGCGAGTGGCGCCTCATCCGACGGATTTGCTCTGGCTGAACAAGCCCGCTCCAACCGAGGAGACGGAATCGAGCAACCAATCGCCGTATGTCGCGCGGCTGCTGGTCGCGGCTGCAAACACAAATAACGTCTATTCGTACGGCGTAACCTCTAACGGGACATTCCGCCAGCTTGAAGCCATCAACACATCCATCACGCCCCTTCAGCCTTTGGGGATGACGCCATCCGCCCTCGCGGTAGATAAGTCGGGCAAGCTGCTGTATATCGCCTGTTCCGACGCGAACGCCATTGCGGTGGTGGATATCTCGAATGTCCCCACACGCATCGTCGGCTATATTCCTACCGGCTGGTATCCGACATCAGTTACGTCGCTTGATGATGGAAGCATCGCGATCCTGAACGGCAAGGGCCGCGGCAGCAAACCGAACCCGCGCGGCCCGAATCCTACCATTCGTCCGGAGCCGTTGCATCGCGGTGTTTCATCCGTCGAATATGTTGGGCGCATCCAGACGGGAACGGTCCAGTTTGTTCCGCGTTTCGATGCAGGCCAGCTCGACGTTTTTACGAATACCGTCTATAGAGGCACGCCGTACAATTCGGACCGCTTGCGCACCGGCTTTATTGGAGCAAACGCGGATCAGTTCGCCAAAAAGCCGAATCGCCCGTCGCCGATTCAGCACGTCATCTACATCATTAAAGAGAACCGCACTTACGACCAGGTGCTGGGCGACATGCCGAAGGGCAATGGAGACAAGTCGCTGACACTGTTCGGAGAGAACATCACTCCGAACCTTCATAAACTGGCCGGAGAATATATCCTTTACGACAATTTTTACGTGAACGCGGACGTCAGCGCGGAGGGACACAACTGGAGTTCCGCCGCGATCGCGCCGGATTACACAGTCAAGATGTGGCCGAACAGTTATGCCGGGCGCCGCAAGACTTACGACTACGAGGGTGGCGAGCCGGCAAATTTGCCGCCCGCCGGCTATATCTGGACAAACGCTCTCGCCGCGGGAATCAGCCTGCGCATGTATGGCGTCTGGGATACGAATCTGCCGGCAGACCAGGTGCATGGATCGCGGCAAATCGCCAAGGTGAAAGACCCCGCGCTCCAGCCCTACGAAGACATGGATTTTCGCGCGTTCGACCTGGACTACCCCGACATGGACCGCGCCAAAGAATTTCTACGGGAGTGGAAAGGCTTTGAAGAAAAAGGAGACGCGCCGCAATTTATCGTGATGCGCCTTCCGAACGACCATACAGCGGGCGTGGCGCCCGGAAAACTGACTCCGCTATCGTTAGCAGCCGATAACGATTATGCTGTCGGAACCGTCGTGGATGCCGTGTCGCGCAGCAAATTCTGGCCCTCGACGGCGATCTTCATCGTAGAGGACGACGCCCAAAACGGGCCGGATCATGTTGACTCGCACCGCTCGCCGGCATGGGTTATCTCACCCTACACACGCCGTGGGATTGTCGATTCGACGATGTACAACCAGACCGGCATTCTTCGCACAATCGAAGCAATTCTGGGATTGAATCCGATGACGCAATTCGACGCCTCGTCGCGAACGATGTTCGGAGGCTTTTCAACGCAACCGGACGCAACGCCTTATCGCGTCGAAAAGCCTCACGTCTCGCTGACGGACCGCAACCCGGCGAACGGACCAGACGCGAAGGATTCAGCGAAGATGGATTTTTCCGTCGCGGACGATATCGACGACGACAAGCTGAACGATATCCTTTGGCGCGCCATTCGCAAGACCGATCCGCCGGTTCCGGTGCGAAGCGCGTTCGGACAGTAAGGCGTGTGATACGACGCGGATTTGAGTGGAGCAAACGCGAAACGCAGCCGCCGCACGTGCGCCGGCCGCGCGGTTGTCCAAACCCGCTGGCTTGCGCAATGCGGCTCCGTCCCGTGTAACGCGCGCTTATAACGCCGTGACAAACCGGTTCTTCCTCAGAACTGGAACCGAAGCCCCATCTGCAACTGCCGGGGGTTTCCGACCGTACTTGTGATGGAACCCGCCTGAGGATTGCCGATGTTTGCGTTCGGCAATCCAAACTGCGGATGGTTAAAGATATTGAACGCCTCCGCCCGGAGTTCGAAGCGTGTCTGTTCGTGAATGACGAAATTCTTGAACAGCGACATATCCCAGTTTGTGCGGCCGGGTCCGAACAACGTGTTCCGACCCAGGTTGCCATAGGTATAGGGCGCTGGAACGGAAAAGGCGCTGGTATCGAACCAATGCTGCAGCGTGCGTGGATAAGTGACTTCTCCGGCGGCGTTGGGCCTGCTTCCCGTGCCGGTATTCGTTGTTGAAGTCTGCAGCACCGCCGTGAATGGGAGGCCGCTTTGAACCGTCAGGATACCGTTCGTCTGCCATCCTCCGAGAATCCAGTTCACCGGGCCGCCATAGTTCAACAGCGCCTTATTTTTCCCCACAGGCAATTCCCACGTGTAACTCAACGTAAGCCGGTGACGCATGTCGATGATCGAATTACCGCGCTCGGCCGCGATATTTCGCGGGTCCTGCGGTTGAGGTCCGGCTGCGCCGCCGCCGAATTCGAGAGGCACATCGTCAATGGCATGCGACCAGGCGTACCCCAAGATGGCGCTTAGCCCATGGCTGAATCGCTTATCAACAGTCAATTGAAACGCGTAGTATTCGCTCAATCCATCAGTAGTGAAATAACTAGCGTCGCTAAGGCTCGGATCGAGCGTATAGAGCGGCCGCCGGGTATTGAGCGATGTCGAACCCGGAACGGCCTGATTAGCGTTGTATGTGTTGTACAGATGCCGGCCAAGGTTTCCGACGGCTGCTGTCTTGATCACCATCTCCCACGGCGCAATCTCGTGCTCCACCGTCACGTTGAACTGCTCGGCATAGGACGGGCGGAATCCGTGGTCCACGGCAAACATGGCCCCGAACGGATTGTTGGCGAAATCATAATTAACAGGCGAGAGCGGCGGAAATCCGTCGCTGACGCGCTGGCCTACATTGATGTCACCCGGAGAAATGCTCAGGGTCGATCCGAACGGCAGTTGCCGGAACAACCGCATGCTTCCTCCTTCGCTGCCGGTGGGGTTGTAGAACAGGCCGAATCCGCCGCGGATAACGGTATGCGACAGCAACTGGTAGGCGAATCCGAAGCGCGGCCCAAAGTTTTTATAGAACGGCTCGACTCCCGCGTATTTATCCACACCGTTGCGGCCCGCTATATCAATCTTTCCGGTGGCAAGATTGAAGTTCGCCCAACGGTTCGAGACTTCGCTAAACGGACTGAAATAATCCCACCGCAGGCCCAGATTGAGCGTCAACTTCTTCGAGACTCGCCAGTCATCGGCAACGTATAGTCCAAATTCGCTGCCGCGCTCACCAGGCCAGTTTTGCGTATAATCGTGCGCAATCAGCGTCGGGTAACCCAATAGGAAACTCGCCATGCTGTCGCCGCCCGTTCCAGCGGGTTGCCGCGAGTCGGTTAGCGCCGGCGAGAAATTAAAGCGGCCGTTCCCCTGGTTGGTTTGGTAGATGGTGAGTTGGCGGCGGCGGAAATCGACTCCCCATTTCAACGTGTGAGTGCCGTGCGTATACGACAGGTTATCCACGTACTCGAAAGTGTTCTCACGCCGGAAAATCGGCAGCGAGCGCGTCTGCCCGATTCCGATGTAACTCGAAGGCGAGAAGATCGGCAGGTTTTGCTCGTTCGGCGTTACGTTTGCATTCGGCACTCCCAGTTGGTTGCCAAGCTGGCCGTTGGGTTTGAATTGATCGGCCGTGTAGTCGAGACGATAACGGTTGAAGCCCACTCGGAATTCGTTCACCAGGCTCGGATTAATAATCCGAATATAGCTGGCCACCGCATGTTGGGCTGGTTGGAAAGAAGTGCCGGCAAATGAGCCCTCATCCCCGAGATCCACAGGTTCGGATATGCCGGGGATAGTTGTCGTTGGGAAACTGCTGGGGACTGTTGTTTCCGTATTCTGAATGGACCAGCGCGCAAAGAAGCTGTCCTTCGGCGAGATCTGATGATCGACGCGAACATCGCCCTGGTTCCATTTTTGGTTCTGCACGAGGTTGGCGAGGTAATTATTGAAGCGCCCCGGACCCGTAGGCAGCGGATAGGCGTTGATCATTTTGGCGGAGATTGGGTCCCAACGGTTGGCCGGAATTTGGTTGTTCAGGAACCGGTCGCGTATAAATCCCGAGCCGTTCGGATTTGCGCGCGTCGTTAGCGGATCGTATATCGCCGCAGCCTCGCTGAAGTCCCCTGCCCGCATTTTGGCCGTCGGAACATTGCCAAGCAACAACTGCTGCGAGTCCCGGCGATAGCCTTCGTAATCGACAAAGAAAAACGTGCGGTCCTTTCCGTTATAGAGTTTCGGCAGCACAACCGGACCTCCGAACGAGCCGCCGAACTGGTTCAGCCGAAAGGTCGGGAAAGCGGTCCCCTTAGGGCTGAAGAAACTGCGCGAGTCCATGGCCGAGTTGCGCAGAAATTCGAATAGGCTGCCGTGAAGCTGGTTCGTGCCGGACTTCGTAATCACGTCGACGACTGCGCCCGAGTTCCGGCCGATATCAGCGCTATACAGGTTAGTTTGAATCTTGAATTCGCGGACAGCTTCGACGGCGGGCCGCAGAACAATCGAAAGCGTAAGGCGCTCATTGTCGTCGATGCCGTCGTAGAGGAAATTGTTCGACCCCTCGCGATTTCCATTCGAGAAGATTTCGGTTCCCGGGCGGCGATCGTCCGGACGCGTTCCACTCATGATAGTGCCCGACGCGGAATATCCAACTCCGTTGACACCCGGACTGAGAGTCGCCAATTGAATGAAATTGCGGCCATTCAATGGCAACTGGTTCACCAGTTTTTGGCTCACGACCGTTCCCAATGACGAGGATTCCGATTCAAGAAGCGGAGCCTGCCCCGTCACCTCAACGGTTTCGGAGGCGTGGCCGAGTTCCAGAGTCAAATCGAGGCGCGCTTGCTGGTTGATTTGTAAAACGAGACCGCTTTGGACAAGTTTTCGAAAGCCCGGCGCTTCGGCCGAAACTGAGTAATCACCTGCGGGAAGCAAAGTGATGAAATAACGGCCGGAGCCGTCGCTGACTCCGTCGCGCGCCACGTTTGTCGCGAGATTGGTGGCCGTTACCTTTGCATTCGCAACCGCCGCCCCGGACGAATCTAAAACCGTGCCGCTCAGTTCAGCCGAAGCAACCTGAGCCCAACCGGGCGCGCACAGCACGCACAACAACCCGCACAATACCACCGACAGCTTTAGAGTTGACATCTTCCCCATCCTTAACCCATTCCCCAAAGATCGCCCGATACAATGCTGGCGCGTCCGCTACCAATCGACTACGGAATTGTCGTCGGCATCGTACGATTCCGGATTGCGCCAATCGTGGCCAATCTTATCGGCGAGCGCGTTTTCATCCAACTCGATTCCCAAACCGGGCCCCTTCGGCAAATCCAGGTAACCATCGCGCACCTGAAAGGGTTGTTTCAAATAGCCTTCCCCGAGGGACACTTGTTCCTGGCAGAGGAAATTCGGGATGCTGGCGGAAAGCTGAACACCCGCCGCGAGAGAAATGGGGCCAAGCGGATTATGAGGCGCCACATCCGCGTAATAGGCTTCGGCCATTCCCGCAATCAGACGCACTTCCGTGATGCCGCCTGCATGGCACATGTCCGGTTGCAGCACCGTCGCCGATTTCTTCTCAAGCACTTCGCGGAAACCCCACTTTGTGAACAGCCGCTCGCCCGTCGCAATCGGAAGATAGGTGCCACGTGCGATTTCCGCCATGGTGTCGACATTTTGCGCTTGGCAGGGCTCTTCGATAAACATCGGCTGATAGGGCTCGTAGGCGTGGATCAGCAGTTTAGCCGTCGCCGGGCTGATAGCGCCGTGGAAGTCGATTGCAATATCAACATCCTTGCCCATCGCCTGACGAAGCTCGGCAAACGTTTCTCTCGCGTATTCAATTTCCGCTGGGGTTTCGATATATCGCGCTGGCCGCCTCTTTGCCACCCCTGTCTTGAATGCGGTGAATCCCTTTGCCTTGAGGCTCTTCATTTGCTCCGGCTTGCCGGCATGCGCGTAGACCCGCACACGATCGCGAGTCGGACCGCCGAGCAATTCATACACCGGTACGCCGAGGGCTTTCCCCTTGATATCCCACAGCGCCTGGTCGATGCCACTAAGCGCGCTGGTAAGAATCGGCCCCCCGCGATAGAAGGCATGCCGGTAAATCGCCTGCCAGTGTTTCGCCACCGGACGCGGGTCCTTCCCAACCAGGTAAGGCTCGACTTCTTTGACCGCTTCAGCGCAGGTTAAGGCGCGTCCTTCCGTGATCGGCTCGCCCAAGCCAACGATTCCGGCATTGGTGTGAATCTTCAGGAAGAGCCAGCGAGGCTTCACGAGGAATGTCTCGAGCTTTGTAATCTTGAGATTATCTTTCGCGGGAATGGGGGCGTTTCGATTCATCTTTTCCTGCGCTTCGAGAGCGGATGAACCGAGGGCGGCCAGACCCACAGCTTTAAATGCCGAACCAATAGCCTCGCGGCGATGAAGGGAGTTGTTCGTTTCCGATGACATTTTGTGAACCTGAATTGGGACCCGATCCGAATTGTAAGCGGATTGAAACAACAATAATCGACAACCGACAGCGATAGCTAGGGGAATTGGCCAGTGCGGAAAACGTTTCGCCTCGCGAAACTCACAACTTCACGCCCGGTCGAGAATCACCAGCCATATCAACGGAAATTGAGCGTTCATTCCGGGGAGATCTTATTGCGCCGATTCGAAGTCTGGTGTAACATTCCGTTTCCTGTAGTGAAACGTCTAAGGAACAAGGGATTTCTCATGCCACAGCGGCGCACATCCAGTGCGAATATTGACAGAGCGAAATCGGCGCAGTCCACCTATCTCGTGGGACCAATACTCAGGGCCTGCGAGGTGCTCAAATCGTTTCGATTCGAGGGTGAATCGATTCCTCTGCACGAACTTGTGACCCGCACCGGCCTTAACAAGACAACCGCGTTTCGTGCCGCCCAGACGCTGGTGGCGGGAGGCTTGCTGGAGCGGGTTGCCGGCAACCGGTACCGTTCTGTCGTTCATCCCAACCGTGAGCGGAGTTTCCGGATCGGCTATGCGGCCATGACCACGAAATCGTTGTTCGCGCGGGACGTTACGGAAAGCATACGCTTCGCCGCTGCCGAAACCTGCACGGAACTCATCGAACTCGACAATCAGCTCAGCGCGCGCGTGGCTATCGGCAATTCAGAGAAGCTGGTCCGCGAACGGGTCGATTTGGCCATTGAGTTTCAGGTCTGCCACGATATCGCTCCGCTGGTTGCCTCCAAATTCGCGGCGGCGGGCATTCCCATGATTGCCGTTCACACGCCCCACCCCGGCGCCACTTTTTTTGGCGGAAACAACTATATTGCCGGGCGAATCGGCGGCCGGGCGCTGGGCCGTTGGGCGCTCAAGGCATGGAACGGAAAAGTGGATAGCGTTCTTCTTCTGGGGCATGCCGCGACCGGACCTCTGACCAATTCGCGGCTGACAGGCACGGCCGTTGGAATTACCGAGATTTTGCCCGGCTTCGATTCCTCGGCAATTGTGCGTCTGGACGTAAAGGGCGGTTATGCCGAGACCATGGACATCGTCTTGAAGCACCTTGCGCGTTCCAACGCCAAACGAATTCTTGTCGGCGCAATCAACGACGCAGTGGCGTTGGGCGCCCTGCGTGCTTTTACCGAGATTGGGAGGCTGGAAGACTGCGCCATCATGGGCCAGAACGGAACCATTGCCGCGCGCGGCGAGCTGCGTGTTCGAGGAAGCAGACTAATTGGCTCGGTGGCGTTCTTCCCTGAGAGGTATGGGGACCATCTGATGCCCCTCGCTTTGGGCATTCTCCGCCGCAAGTGCATCCCACCCGCTGTATTCATCAAACACACGCTGATTACGGCGCAAAATGTTGATGATTTCTACCCCAACGACGCGCTGATCCCGCCGACAGATGCGGATTCGCTCTTGTTCGGACGGTATCACTGAAACAGGAGGAGACAAAGACACGACGTGAAATCTCTTAAAAAGACTTCGCCACGAAGCATCCAGCGAAAGACGCTTTGCGTGCTAGACCGCCAGGAGTCGCCGGCTCACGTAGGCCGACTGGGATTGCACACTGGCCCAGCCACTATTTATTTCTCGCCGCGTTCTTCTTGCTGGCGTATTTCGTTTGCGCGCTTTTCGATTTGTTCCCGCAACGAGAGTGGTCGCTCCGGCGCGGGATTTGTCGAACCAGATTGCATTTGCTCAATCTGCTGCCGCAGCCGCCTAGCTCTTTCTTCCTGACCTTCGCGCGTGTGTGCGTCAGACATATACTGCTCCTGGTCTCATTCTATTGCCGCCGGCGCGGCGGCGGCCGAACGATACACCAGCCGCCGTCAAAGCTTCTCTATGAAGCTCCGTAGCGATTCGGCCCGGGCTTGGCTCGATTCCGCAGTGGAGAAAGAAGCCGCAGCAGCCAACGCCATTCCCGGCTTCTGCGTGCGGTAATTGCTGTCCCGAAGGATTTCGCGAACCCTCCGATCGATCGTTTCCCGCAGACTCTGTCCGTTGCGCTGCAACTTGCCAAGCTCGCGGAGTTCGGTTTTTCCATTCGCGACGGCAATTTGATACCACTCGTTCGTCACCGGATTCCCAAAACTCACGTAACCTCCTTCAAGAACGGTGTGTGGCGCCTTAACGCTTCCCCGGAAACTGTACCGGATTCCGGAGCCACCGCTCGGATCGTAATATTGCGGGGTAATGAAATCCGAGAGTTGCTGGCCGTTGACGCCATAGGCAAACTGAGTGTCCTCGCAGGGATCGCAGACTTCGACCAGATAAACGACGCGTTTGAAGCCGGAAGCCGGCGCGGGCGAGTTGGGTGGCGGAGAGCCGGCCAGAGTTCTGTTCCCGAACGGGTCCGCCAACATTTCGAGGGCTTCGTGACTGGCTGTAAGCGCCCAGCCATCACCGGCCTGCACGAGTGAAAACGGCTGCCCGTTGTCGTCCGTGTGATAACCCGCCGCGCCCGGCTCCTTGATGTCGTCCTTGACGATAATGGGCCAATAATCGACAGGTACGGATTCGAGCTTGTCGAATGCGTCCACGGTCGCTTTTACTTTCCAAATGGGTCCGAAATCACGCGCGGCCTGCTTTTGTAACGCGGCTGCTACTGTCGCGATCTCGGAGAATCCGATTGACTTGGTTTCGGAAACCAATGCGACCTGATGAGGTAGAGTGCTCATGGCGTCCTCCAGTGACGTTTTTCGCGCTGTCCCAGCGAGATGAAGTCGTTAGGATCATGCAAGAAGATAGACGCAAAATCAAGAGTCTTTCCTTTGCGACGGCGAATCCGGCAGGGAAAAGCTTTCGGATGTGATCGACCCAACGCTTCCATCGCGCGGGCTCGTTCGCAGTGTTACACTGCCAGCCGTAGCGCATGGAATCGAATGCAGGGGAACCCACTTTGAATAACGCAGCGGCACAAACGGCAGGCGCCGTGGGCAGCAGCGCCTATGTCTACCTGGCGGCCATTGTCGCCGCGACCTCGGGGCTGCTGTTCGGCTTCGATATTGCCGTCATCAATGGCGCAATCATCTTTCTTCGATCTGAACTGCACCTGAACGATGTGCAAACGGAGTTCGCGGTCAGCGCTCTCTTGTTCGGCTGCATTTTCGGCGCGAGTTTCGCCGGCTGGCTTAGCGACCGGATCGGCAGGCGGCGCGTGCTGATGATGGCGGCCGCTCTGTTTGCCTTGTCCGCGCTCGGCGCTGCTATTCCGAGAACTCTGACGGAATTTGTTGCCGCGCGGGTAGCCGGCGGACTGGCGATCGGCGCGGCCTCGGTGCTTGCGCCGTTGTACATCGCCGAAGTCGCTCCTGCAAAGATTCGCGGACGGCTGGTGGCTATGAACCAGATGGCAATTGTGAGCGGCATTCTTCTGGCGTATCTTGCCAACTGGCTGCTGGCGTTCACGGGGCCGTCGAGCTGGAGATGGATGTTTGCCGTCGCCGCCGTGCCCTCAGCCGCGTTCCTGATTGGGCTTTTCTTCGTTCCCGAGAGCCCGCGATGGCTGGTTGAAAACGACCGCGGCGAAGAAGCGCATACGGTTTTGTCGCGGATCAACGGCCTGGTTGTCGCCGCCGCCGAGCTGCACGATATCCAGCAAGCCGTCGCGGAAGAATCCGGATCTCTCGCCGAGTTGTTCCGCAAGGGCTTGCGCCGCCCGCTGTTTATCGCGGTGTCGCTCGCGATTCTGCAGCAGATCACCGGCATCAATACGGTTTTGTTCTACGGATCGATTATCTTCAAAGACCAGGTACACAGCGCCAGCTCATCGTCGGCGATGTTCGCCAATGTCATTGTGGGGCTTGTCAACTTCGGCGCGACTATCGTGGCGCTCGGCACAATCGATAAGCTCGGCAGGCGTCCGCTGTTGATGCTTTCTTCGGGAGCGATGGCGCTTTGCGAAGTAGGACTGGCGGTAGCGTTTCTAGGCCACCCTCCGTCCGCGATGTTCGTACTCGCGATGATGCTATTGTGCGTCGCCGCTTTCGCTATTGGGCTCGGACCGGGAGTCTGGGTCCTGATCGCCGAAATCTTTCCTACGCGCATTCGCGGGAGAGCCATGTCGATTGCGACGGTCTGGCTTTGGATCGCCTGCACGGTGCTCACCATGACGTTCCTCTCACTGGCGAATGCAGTTACGCCCACGGGCGCGTTCCTGATTTATGCGGCAATGTGCGTTGTGACGTTTCTGATTGTCTGGCTCGCGGTTCCGGAAACCAGGGGCAAGAGCCTGGAACAAATCGAGCGGCTTTGGTCGAAAGAGTAGCGGTCGTTTGAAGGCCGGCTGCCGGGAAAAGGGCCGCTTACGGAAGCGGAGCAGTATTCAATTTGACGTATATGCCGAAACTGAGCCGGGAGCGTGAGCGACCCAAGACGAACGGGACGTTCCGTGCTAGGTCGCTCACGCTCCCGGCTCAGTTTCAGCGTTTTCGTCGCTTGGCTACCGTGGCAGTCGCGAATGTTAAACTGTGAAATAACACGGCGGCTGTAGCTCAGTTGGTAGTAGCGCCAGATTGTGGTTCTGGATGTCGAGGGTTCGAATCCCTCCAGCCGCCCCAGAAAACCCGCCCCAGAATTTAATCGAATTCCAATCTCCGCAGTTGCTCCTACAAGTGAGCTGGATACTTTACCCGCAGGAGCAGCGAGCCTGCGAGTAGCCCTGAAGCTTTTCATGATCTGCGTCGCACGGCCGCGCGCAATATGATTCGCGCGGGCGTTCCGGAAAAAATCGCGCTGCAGATTTCAGGTCGCAAGACCGCGAGCATGTTGTGGCGCTATAACATCACCGATGCTCGCGATATATCGATATATCAAGGACGCGGAAAAGCGCACCGAAAGGTATCTAGCGGCGCAGAAAGGACAACAACATGCACACTCACCTACGCACCATGTTTCTACCGGTGTCGCGTAAGTGGTGCCCGGGGCGGGACTTGAACCCGCACTCGCCTTGCGGCGAAAAGGATTTTAAGTCCTTTGCGTCTGCCAATTTCGCCACCCGGGCACGGTG
>Ga0134126_10001723_pt1 | contig 27860 bp, 21 predicted proteins | sample KB31752_FD_96881 | JGI IMG/M metagenome (GOLD analysis project Ga0134126, IMG submission 96881) | Terrestrial soil microbial communities with excess Nitrogen fertilizer from Kellogg Biological Station, Michigan, USA - KB3-175-2 | ecosystem: Environmental > Terrestrial > Soil > Unclassified ... | reverse complement strand
TCCGGTGCACCACAGACGCATTCAGTGCCCATGATCCAACCTGCCGACAGGAAACATCTATCCACTATGGAACGCTTGTGGGCCGAAGCCCCTGTTTTGTTAAAGTAGTAACACAAATTCCATCACTGGCGGCGACCGATGCGACCGTCTTGGTTCAAGGAGAGACTGGAACTGGAAAAGAGTTATTTGCACGTGCGATTCATGAGCAGAGTAGCCGTAAGGATCGCGCGTTTGTTCCAGTGAATTGCGGAGCTCTACCTGATCAATTAGTCGAAAATGAATTGTTTGGGCATCTCAAAGGAGCATACACAAGTGCGTATACCCCCCAGCGCGGGCTTGTGGCCGAAGCTGACGGTGGAACTCTGTTTCTTGACGAAGTTGACACCCTTTCTCCTTCTGCACAAGTAAAGCTCCTCCGGTTCTTGCAGGATAGACAGTACAGACCTCTAGGATCATCAAAAAGTTATTATGGCGACGTGCGCGTGATTGCCGCCACAAATACCAATCTTACGAAACAAGTCGTCGACCAACGTTTTCGCCAAGACCTCTTCTATCGACTTAATATTCTCTCTTTGACCATCCCCCCTTTGAGAGAACGAGTTCAGGATATACCACTGCTCGCCAGCCACCTTTTGGCAGGACACCAGCCAAGAGGAACCGCAGGACAATTTAGATTCTCAACCGAGTCCATACGGAAGTTGCTCGGCTATCACTGGCCTGGCAATGTTCGAGAAATGGAAGGCATCGTCCAAAAAGCATCGTTTCTAGCAACGAGTCCTATACTCGGACCTGAAACCATTGACCTATCCGTGGAGCCTTCTCACACAAATAACCATGGCCACTCGACCATGCGGGACGAGAAATTCGCAGCGGTGCGGAACTTTGAACAAACTTACCTTGCAAAGCTTCTCAGGACATCGCAAGGGAATGTCACGCATGCCGCGCGTCTTGCAGGAAAAGACCGACGGGCATTTCAGCGATTACTTCAGAAACATCACCTCGACCGAAGCCAGTTCTCCTCCGGACCCTCACCTTCCCATACACCGTACTAGGGAAAGCCTGAATAATCCTGCTTTTTACTGAGCCAGCTCTCGCAGCGCTGGAGATCTGACTGGTTTCAGTTCAAAGCTGTGACTCAGACCTCCCCTTGTAGTTCTTTCTCAATTTCCGATCGAACTCACCGACTGCGACAAATTCACCGCAGTGAACATAGAGGAGCCGCAGTCCCACGTTTCAGAAACAATTCATGGGCATAGATCTCTTATGCCCAAGAGTACTGCGGCCTCCACTACCACACTTCACAATCTTTCCACCACTATGCACTGCAAAATCTTTGGGCTTTTACTTCTGCTGCAGTTGGCATTCTCATTGCTCAGTAGCGGCATATGCAGTTCTCTCCACCCACAACAGAATGCAGCACAACACCGTAGGATGAAGGAGTCAGCTATGGAAGCACCTACTCAAGGACAGCAGAACACCACAGGCGGATCCTGTCAACCGGGAAGCAACGGGAAGGCCGATCCATGTGTTCCCAAAGATATCATTACGAAACTCACCGCGAGGTCTGTGGAACTCGAGCAGGAAAAGACTCGTTCTGAAAAACAGAAGCAAGCGGTGGACGCTGATAAGGCTGCAATTGAATCAGAAGCAAACAAGCTTTCCAAAACAGAAGAGGACTACAAGAAGGAGGTAGCGAATAATGAGCGAGAGAAACAGGAATTCCAATGTTACCTAGAATCACTAAGTAAAGTGGTTGAACAGACCATTGGCGCTCACCGTAGACGTCTTGATGAATTCATTAAAAAAAACAGGGATGAATTAGCTGCCTGCAAACAGACGGTAGAGGAACTCAAACAAGCCCGAGACCATGCAAAAGAAGAGCTGGAAACTTCAAACAAGAGCCTTGAGTCCAAATCAAAAGCCTACAACGACGTTGCCGGTGAGACAATAACGACTAAGCTAAGCAGTGTATCCTCGCTCAAAACTCAGATCACCCTAGAAAATACGAACAATCATCTCTGTACTGTCTACTTCTTGCTCCGAGAGCTGGAGCTTGAATTGAATAGCCTAAACATACAGAGCACCGCAGAATTCCACGCCTCTCTCTATAGAGCATTTTGTGAATGGGTTGACGCGAAGCAGAAAGTGCGAGACGCACAATGGAAGCTTGACCAGAGTGAGGCCGAATTGTCCGCGAAGCAAACGGAGTGTGCGAACAAGAACGAGACTTTCCGAACGGATTTAATTGAGCAACTGAATAAATGGGATTGTTCTCCCTGCTCAGACAAATCAACCACACAGTCTTGTTAGATCGGCATAGGAGCCACATACAGTCGTGAGCGAATATACGGTTCTTGCAGAAGTCGGGGAGTCACTGGTGCAAGTCCTGTGGGAGGAGATCCAACAGGACCCGCAGGTGAGTGTCCTCATTGACAATGAGAACCGTATATCATTGGAATCACCGTTTGACCTCCGCGACAACGACGCCGTTCGCCTTTCCATCTATCTATATCGAGTCGTCGAGGACCCCAACACCAAGAACCGTTTCCCGGTAGCTGGAAATGGAGGCACTGTTCGAAAGCCTCCGTTGACACTGGATCTCCATTATCTCATCACACCGATGGTAGGCGCTCCGCGTGAACAGCAGATTCTACTGGGGAAAGTGATGCAAGTGTTATATGACCGCGCCATTCTTGAGGGGAACGACCTCGCCGGGTCGCTTGCTGCGGTCAATGAACCGCTTCGCATCATCCTTAACTCGGTCTCGCTGGAGGAGACCGCACGGGTCTGGCAAGCCATGGAAATGAGTTACCGCCTTTCCGTCTGTTACATGGCGCGCGTCGCCATACTGGATTCCACTCGAGAACGATACATACAGCCGGTCCTTCAAAAGAACTCTGTATACGGGGAGCAGAATTAGGATGCCGGTTGTTGGACTCAAAACGGTCGCCCCAGACGAACATCAAGTCCAACTGAAGTTGGCCGTAATTCTGTCTGATCAGTTCACTAAGCACCGAGAACTCAGGGGACCAGTCAGCATGGTTATAGCGGGCAAACCACAGATCGGTCCTTATATCCCTTATACAAAACAAGACGAAGGAACTTTCTGCTTTTACGATGACCTTCCCAACGGAACGTACACCCTTCAAATTCGAAGTGATGATAAGCCACCAATCTATCTCCCCGCAGATATTTCACTATCAGTTCCACAGAGCGACAGTGCTCTTGATCCAAAATGGCCGGCCTATCCGAATCTTGCCCTAGCAGATCGAGCTCTTCCGTTGGATGACCCTGCTCAACCTCAGAAATACAAGGACCAACGGAAACTCTCAATGCTCAGACCAACTGTTTTCTATCCATTCCCGGCTGATGCCACTCTAATCCGAGGGCGCGTGTTGTCTGGAAATAACCCCGTTGGTAACGCAACGGTATCTCATGATGGTGGAGAGAGCAACTATGTGACTGAGAAAGACGGTTGGTACGTTCTTTTTGTACGCAACCTCGCAGGGCTAGCACACCAAATAACAATCAGGACAACCAAATCCGGTTTTACAGATAACACGATGACTGTGACAGCAAAGCGAGGACAAACCGTTACACAAGACATTGTTCTTTCCTAAATCGTAAAGGAGGCAGTCATGCCCGAGTATCTGTACCCAGGTGTTTACGTCGAGGAAATTGACACGGGGAATAAGCCAATTGAAGGCGTCTCTACAAGCACAGTTGGATTTATAGGGTTAGCGGAGAAGGGACCATTAAAGCCGACCCTCGTTACAAGCTTTGGGGAATATACGCGAATATTTGGTAGGCATACTCAGCAAGTTACAAAGAACAATGTCACCTCGCAAGAAGACCGTCTCTTAACCTATGCCGTTGAAGGCTTCTTTCAAAACGGGGGGAAGCGCTGTTTCGTCACCCGAGTAGCACATAAGGATACTGCCAATCCAGCGAAGTCAGCAAAACCAGCAGCAAAAGCCTTTGGTGGAATGCAAGTCACTGCAGTGGGTCCTGGTGAGTGGGGGAAACGCATTGCCGTAGAGGTTGCCCCTGCGAGCAGCGCAGACCCCGACTTCTTCAAGTTAATTGTAAGATATTGGGCTGGTACACCTCCCACAAATCTTATCGACGATCCCACGATGGTCGAAGTTTTTGAGGATCTATCAGCATCTCCGCAATCAGGGAACTTCTATGAAAGTCGGGTCACCTATGTGTCGGAGCTCATTGAGCTTAAGCAAACTGCGAGCGGAATTCCATCCGTCTCGACCCCGAAATTGCTCGAGAATGGAACGGAAGGCGATCCAATCGCCATCGACGACTTTAAGGGAGATGATTCTGACCCTGAAAATGTGACAGGGCTGGCAGCTCTAGCACTAGTAGATGAAGTATCTATTTTATGCTGCCCGGACGAATTCTATCTCAAGGCTGATGATGACAGAATAGCGAAGGAACTGGTTAGCCAGTGTGAGAATCTTAAATATCGATTTGCAATTCTGCAATCGCCGAGATCTGCAAAGAAGCCGGATGCCCACTTTCCAACTGCCCCTTCAAAAAGAGGTTATGCGGCCTATTACCACCCCTGGTTATGGGTCACAAGGCCCGTAGTTGGCACCTCCGTCTTAATTCCTCCAGGGGGGCATATTGCCGGAATCTACGCACGCAGCGATACCGATCGCGGTGTTCATAAAGACCCGGCCAATGAAATCATTAGAGGGATTGATGAACTTCAGCTTCAGATCAATGCACAGCAACAGGCCATCCTCAACCCAAAGGGGATAAATGCGCTGCGAAATTTTAGAGGTCTAGGTGACTTGGTTTGGGGTGGCCGAACAACCAGCACCGACCCGGACTGGAAATATATCAACGTCCGACGCCTTTTCATTTTTGTTGAGAAATCAATAGAAAGAGCCACGCAGTGGGTCGTCTTCGAACCCAACGACGAACCACTCTGGGCTCGAGTGCGGAGGAGTGTGAGTGATTTTCTCACGCGGCTCTGGATGGACGGGATGCTTCAGGGTCGAAGTAAAGAAGAAGCGTTCTTCGTGAAGTGTGACCGCACGACGATGACCCAAGCCGATATCGATAACGGCAAGCTCATCATGATGATCGGCATTGCCCCAGTAAAACCCGCCGAATTTGTGATCTTTAGGATCGGCCAGTGGACCGGTGGATCAGAAGTAACCGAGTAAGCAGATATTGTAAGGCGAAAGGAGTGCTCCATGGCTGATGGCAAACGCATCGATCCATATGGGCAATTTAACTTTCTCGTTGAAATAGACGGGGTCATCAAGGGTGGATTTACAGAAGCGAGTGGCCTCACGACGGACACCAACATCATTGAGTATCGCGAAGGCAACGAGTCCCATGGCACAACAAGGAAGCTTCCCGGACTAATGAAATACAACAACATTGTACTCAAACGAGGTTGGACGCAGGATAAATCGCTATGGGAGTGGCGCAAGAAAGTGATCGATGGGAAGACCAAACGAACTAGTGGGTCCATTGTGCTAATGGACGAAGCGCGTCAACCGGCATTGCGATGGAATTTTCGGGAAGGCTGGCCCAGCAAATGGGAAGGACCGGCCCTGAACGGAAAGACCAGCGAGGTGGCATTGGAAACGCTGGAGATCGCACACGAAGGTCTCGAACTCGCATCGTGACAGTTGCAGTAAGAGGCTAAGAGGCGTCATGGCTGTTCAGCAACTCGATACAGAGCGTCGCCGGAGGACCTATGAGGCGCCGGGTATCTACCGGCGCCTACAAGTGAACGAGACAACAGACGTTCGGCTTGTTCGGACAGACGTCGCAGGTTTCGTGGGCTTTACAGAACGAGGGCCTCTCGCCACCGCGGACATGGATGCACGTGAGGCCATGCAGACCGCCGTGCGACTGACGAGCTGGAAAGAATATGTTTCGACGTTCGGTTGGTTCCTTCAATACAGCCATTTAGCATATGCCGTACGAGGATTTTTCGAAAATGGAGGCACGACCTGCTACGTCGTGCGGACTGCGGCAACGAAGTCACCGCTTCTCTCCAAACAACCAGCAACTGCTCACTATACGTTTCCAGGAATATCTGCGGCCGGTTCCATTACTGCTGCTACAGCACTCAAATCAGCAGCCACCAGAGGAGATGTGTCTCTGCAGGTCGAGACCACTAAAGGATTCTTTACAAATGATCTAGTCCGTATGAACGGGAAAGGAGTCCAGACCTTCTCTGTCATTGAATCGATTGAGCCTCCTCACACAGTCCATCTCTCTTCCCCAGTAACGCATTTATTTGAAAATGGCTCTGCCATCTTTCGATATAACCCAGCATTACAAATTGCAGCGAGTAGCATGGGGTCGTGGGGAAACCGCCTTCGGCTGCTCCTCATCCCTCTTGAACATGGTCATGCTGTCACAGAATTCTCCCTCCGAATCACTGTGGATCGAGGGAGGGATCTTGCCAGACCCTTTGAAGAAGAATTCTACAACAGGCTATCACTACACCCAAAAAGTGAAGTCTTTGCCCCTCGTATCATCAATAAACGATCTCACCTCATCACAATCCCGTATCCCACCGATAGTACCGACCAAATTGAGGACCTGTCCGACATTGAGATCCCATCATCTGCCATACCTCTCTTGGTTCAGGATGATATCTGGAAGCTGGAGGCTCAATACCTCCAGGGAGGGCGAGACGGTCTGGACGATGTGACTCCATCTGATCTCATTGGAGGCACCGGCGATCTTCGAGGACTTCGATTGCTCGAGGAGATTGATGAAGTATCTATCCTCTGCATGCCCGATGCAGTGTCACGTTTTGCTCCTAGAACGACCATAGAACCTCCACGGCCACCTAGTGACCCGTGCCGTCCTAGCACAACACCATCAACTCCACTAGCCAAGGAACTACCAGTTGATGAAACATCGAAGTCACCGTCTTGGACATCTGACAAGACGACGCCGATGTATCGTGCGATGATCGACCAGTGTGAGCGGTTGAGAGATCGAGTGGCAATACTCGACTACCCGCCGACCAGATCAGTGCCGACGGCGGCACAACTGCTCGCTTGGCGCAACCAGTTCGTCACCCGCTTTGGAGCCATCTATTATCCCTGGTTCCTTGTTCCCGATGCCGCCAATCCGGCAGGCCCCCCTCGACCCCTTCCACCATCGGGGCATGTCGCCGGCATCTATGCCCGAATCGATAACCAGTTCGGCGTCCAACGTCCACCTGGCAATGAGCCATTTGAGTTCGTCACCGATGTCCAACAAGAGATCTCCTCCCTCCAGCAGGAACAGTTGAATCCTTACGGCATCAACGTCATCCGTTCGTTCCCGGGACGAGGGATACGGATTTGGGGTGTGCGCTCATTGGCCAAAGCGGAAGCAGACCCGGTATGGCAATTCATTCACGTGCGTCGTGTCATGTCGATGATCGAAGAATCAGTGGACGAATCGATGCAATGGGCAGTGTTTGAGCCGAACGATGAAGCCCTTAGAAAGACGGTGGTCCATTCATTGTCGGTTTTTCTAGAAGCCATCTGGCAACGCGGAGGTTTGAAGGGCAACATGCCGTCAGAAGGATTTTACGTCAAGTGCGATGAAACGAATAACCCGCAATCGGTGATCGACGCCGGGCAGCTCGTATGTGAGATCGGCGTAGCCGTAGCAGCTCCGATGGAATTTCTCGTATTCGAAATCCGGAACAGTCCGAGCGGTGCCGCAGTCGTAGAACTTTGAGGAACGATTCATATGGCATCAGGATTCAGAATCGACCCTTTAGGCGTCTTCAACTTCTACCTCACCCTCATTGATTCCTCAAATGTGGTGGGGACGCTTATTACGGCCGCGCTGAATTACAAGGTCGCCGGCTTTTCAGAATGTTCCGGATTGGACGCCACAGTGGAAGTGTTTGAGTACAAGGAAGGTGGGCAAAACGGGTTTGTTCACAAGTTTCCCACGCGCGCCAGTCATGCCAACATCACCCTGAAACATGGCGTGATCTATCTCTATGACGACCTCTGGACGTGGCACTATGACTTTGTTCAAGGAAAAGGCACACGAAAGGACGGATTGATCGTTCTGCTCAATGAAGCTCGCATGCCCGTCAAAGTGTGGAAATTCAAGAAAGGCATTCCGATGAAGTGGGTTGGCCCATCGCTCAATGCCGGTCAGAGCAATGTAGCCGTCGAATCCTTGGAGATTTCCCATCAAGGGTTGCTGCTCGAGGTGGGGGCTTAAAATGGACGGACCAGATATTCGAATCGGTGAGGTCGTGACCGACATTGTGGTCACAGAGGGAGTCGGTACGCTGAGTGCTGATGACGTCAAGCGCATCGTGGCCTTGGTCGTCGAGCACCTTCGCCATGAGCAAGAGCGGATCACGCAACGGACCCGTGATACGGCGATTCACAATCAAGCCTATCAGAGGAGCTAAAAGGAAGTCGCATGGGACTCGACAAGTTACAGATCACGCCTGAACGCGGCCAGCCGATCCATGCATTGTTCAACCCCGAACGATACACCGTCAATAAAGCCGTCCAATTTGCCGAAATCGCCATTCCCGGCCTTGATTCTCCTGTGGTGCAGTTCGTTCGCGGGCAGGCGGAAAAGATTACGATGGATCTCTTTTTTGATACCACTCAATACGGTATGGTCGACGACGTAAAAGATGTTCGAGAACTCACCGGGCGAGTCTATCAACTCACCAAAGTGCACTCCGAAACACACGCCCCACCACGGTGTGTGCTGCTGTGGGGGAAAGCCGGCAAACTGTTTTCCTTCGGCACAAAGGTCTCACCCTGGTGTGTCGTAGAAAGCGTGAATGAAGAATTCATGCTCTTTAGCCCATCAGGAGTTCCGCTCCGCGCGAAGCTCACCGTCTCATTCCGAGAGGCATGGACGATCGAAGAACAACTTCGCGAAACACCACGACATAGCAGCGACCGGACCAAATACCGAACGCTGAAGCGGGGGGAAACACTGAGTTACCTGGCTTTTGAGGCCTATCAAGACCCTGGTGCGTGGAGACTGATCGCCGAAGCAAATGGCATCGAGAACCCGAGGCTAATTCCTCCTGGTACACGCCTCACAATTCCACGGAAGGAAGCGTAGCAGCCTATGCCCGGCATCGAAGTGGTCGATCAACCTATTCCTATCAATGTATACGAGGGACAGGATTTTTATGTTCCGGCGTTTGAGATTAAGGTCGAGGGGCAGAATGCACCAGCCACCGACATCATGAGCGTGACCTACTCGGATGACCTCGACCAGATCGATTCATTCGATCTGACCGTCAATAACTGGGACCCGGGAGCTCATCAGAACGCACCTCAAGTATGGCATCAATCAGGAAACTTTAAATACAGCGACAGAGATACCTACAACCCCTGGAAAGACGTAGAAGTGTGGATGGGGTACATCAGAAAGGGGCAGAAAGATCTCCGGTGCATGTTGACGGGAGAAATTACGACACTTCGACCGAATTTTCCTTCATCCGGTCCGCCGACATTGGGGGTCGGAGGTCTTAATTTGTTACATCGTTTTCGATCTCAGCAAGAGTCCAAAGATTTCTTCAACAAGACGGATGCAGAAATCGCCCAAATCATCGTCGATGACATCGCGAAAGAACTGAAGAAGAAATCGCCCCGTTTGAACCTTCGCCTAGATACACAAAATCTCCCAAACCAGATCAGACTCAAGCACATCACAATGCACAACCAGTTTCCCATTGTGTTCCTTCGGGAACGAGCCCGGGCCTTGGGATACGAAATGATCATGGCGGAAACGTCCAGTCCAAATGATCGAACCGTCACCCTGCGATTTGCTCCGACGCAGACCGTGAAGCGCAAGACGTATGTCTTGGAGTGGGGGAAGACTCTGCTGAGCTTTCAACCGACATTGCAAACGGCCAATCAAGTGGCTGAGCTGACAGTGCGCGGCTGGAATCCTCAGACGAAAGAAGAAATCAAATATGTGGCCAGGCGCGAAGATCTCAAAGACATTGTCAAACCCGGAGAGCTAGGTTTGAGCGAACCAGCCACGGTGAAGAAAAAGGAAATCGTGGTGGACTATCCCATTCAGGATCAGGCAGAGGCCAAAGCTGTTGCGGAAGATCGCTTGAGGCAAGTCTGCGAAACGATCGTGATTGGGAGGGGGAAGACAGTCGGCCTCCCCGATCTACGTGCCGGTGTCAAGATCTTGATTAAGGGACTTGGGAAGCGATTTTCAGGACCTCAAGAGAAACCGTTTGCTTATCTTGTGACATCGACCACCCACTCCATCGGCGATGGGGGTTACACAACAGACTTTTCAGCCAGGATGGAAATCTTATGAGTCAAATCAATGGTGTCGTAGTCGGGTTGGTAACGAATGTCGAAGATCGTTCAAGTCAAGGCCGTATTCGAGTTCGATTCCCCTGGTTAGCAGAACAGCATGAAACTGACTGGATTCGCATCGCAACGACGATGGGAGGAAAGGGGCGCGGCACATTCTTCATGCCGGAACTGAATGATGAAGTCCTGCTCGCCTTTGAGCATGGGAACGTTCGATTCCCCTATGTAGTGGGTTTTCTATGGAATGGGAAGGACGAGCCCCCCGCTGATCACGTCAGGCTCAGAAGAATCCAGTCAGTCAATGGACATCGGATCAGTTTTATCGATGCCACCCCTTCCGGTGGGAGTAAAGGGGCTTTGGTGATCGAAGATGCCCACGGCAATACGATTGCCCTGTCAAACGGAAAAATTACGATCAAGAGCGTCGGAACCCTGGAACTCAATGCCCCACTCATCACATTGCAAGGACCTGGGTACCGGCGTGTCGTGACTCCCAACAGTAACCCGATCTGATTGAGCCATAGAGATAGGACATTATGCCGAACATTGACGTGACCGTTTCCTCAGACCTGAAGAAGCTTTTTGAACTGCCTCCTTGCAAAGATGTCAAACTGCCTGGGCCAAAACCCGTCAAGGTTACTCTGCCGACAGGAGGCAGCATTCAAGCGTTCGCGGACATCTCGAAAGGCATTCCTACCGATTGTTCGATGTCTTTCAACTTAATGGTGCAACTGGCCCCTTTTCTTGCCGCGTCAGACTGTCTTCTAAAATTGTTGGGGATCATTGCTCCGCTGATCGACGTCGTGAAGGGGCTTGGTCCCCCACCCGATCCCATTAAGCTGGGAGGAGCTATTCCAAAGTTCATCAAAGCTGCAGAAAAATTGGCCCCGTGCCTCTTGGTCGTCACCGGTGCACCGTTGATCCCATTCATTCGAGATGTGCTTGCGTTGATCATCAAGATCCTCAACTGTTTCCTCGGTCAGCTCAAGACCATCATGGGAGTCATGAACGGATTGTCGCTCCAGATTGCAACCGCAGCTCAAGACGGCAACAGTGAATTACAGAGCATCCTGGAGTGCGCGAGAGAAAATGCCGCAACTTCGTCGGAGCATCTCATGAAGTCGATAGAACCTATAGGGGTCTTGCTCGAACTTCTAGGGCCCATTCTCGAATTGGCCGGACAACCGTCGATTCAGCTTCCGAAAGTAGGAAGTCAAACGGACATGGACAGCCTCAATCAGGTCATCGAAACCATGCAGACGGTATTGGCCACCCTTCAAACCATTGTCGAAGCACTCGGAGGAGAGTGATCAAGGCACATGAATGATTTTATTGGCACAGGATTTCGATTCCCGATCCGAATCAACGGTCGCGGCGGACTGAGTTGGTCGAGTGGCCCTGAGCGTATTCAAGATTCGATATGGATCATTATAACCACAGCACTTGGTGAACGTGTTATGCGGCCGAGATTTGGAGCCGGCGTTTCCAACTTTGTGCTGAATTCGAATAGCCTTGTCGTGCGCACACAACTGTCTGATGCCATCAAACGTGCGCTGGTGGAATGGGAACCACGCATCGAGTTGGAGGCCGTGCGAGTGGACGAAGTTTCCGAACAGGCCAGTCAAGTGTTGATTGGGATCGACTACCGGCTTCGAGAAACGAACGAACTCTTCAATATGGTCTACCCACTGTACGTACAAGAAGGAACGATCTGATGCCCCTCCAAGATATCCAACTCGACGATCGGCGCTTCGACAGCTTGATGCAGGAAGCTAAACGCCGCATCCCGCGCTATACACGCGAGTGGACAGATCATAGTGAAAGTGACCCCGGCATTACTCTCTTGGAGCTCTTCGCCTGGCTCACGGAGATGATGCTCTATCGCATCAATCGTGTTCCGGAAAAGAACTACGTGAAGTTTCTTCAGCTTATCGGAATCGAGCTTAATCCTCCGACTCCAGCCCATGCAGACCTAACCTTCACGTTGACGACAACCAGCCAACCGATCGTCCAGGTCATTCCACAGGGAACCCGTGTCAGTCTGTCGGATCAAACAGACGGCGGCCCGGTTGTGTTTGAAACGGATGCCAACCTCTATGCGACCAACGCGGAACTCAAAGCCATCCAGGCATTCGACGGAGGACAGTTTGAGCTGCTCACGGAGCTCAATAACCTGGAAGGGAAATTCTTCTATCCATTTGGGAAGTATCCACAGAAAGGCTCAGCACTCTATCTCGGATTCAGTCAACCCTTTCCGGAGGGCCGACATCAGCTCATGATGTACGTCTTCACAAGAGATTTGATGGAAGAAGGAAAAGGTATCGGCGCAGACGATCTCATCCCACCTCCTCCTGTCGACACTGTTTGGGAATATTGGGCTGGTGATCGACTCAAGTGGCAACCCATCAGACTTCAACAGGATGGCACGAGAAGCCTCACCAGGAGCGGGCAGGTGGAACTAGAAGTCCTCACTGGTTCACGATTTGTGGCAACCAAAGTCGGTTTACTAAACCGTGAACAAGATCCGCCATTGAATTGGATTCGTTATCGCATCCGGGAAGTGCTCGGCCCTGGATACGAAACAGCCCCCCGGCTCGAACAGGTATTGACCAACACCGTCACGGCGACGAATGCCATAACCGAGAGAGAGGAAATATTGGGAGCGAGCAATGGGCTTCCCAATCAAGAGTTCCGCCTTGCGCATACCCCTGTATTGCCTGCTGACCTAGCATCCCCATTTGAGGCAAGCGGAGAGATTGATCTTGGCTTTCGCACCGGGTCGTTGATACTCGAAGTGGACGAGGGAGGCGGATTTACACCGTGGCGAGAGGTAAAGGACTTCTCTACCTCCAAACCGGAAGACCAACACTACACACTCGACCTTCCCACAGGCACAATCCGGTTTGGTAATGGTGAACAGGGCAAAATTCCTTCCGTCCTTGTACCACCTGATCGTATCGGCTTGCCCACCCTGGCGGCAGGAAGCCCGGGAGGAGATGATCCGCTCCTCACCAACATACGCGCTCATTCGTACCGCTGGGGTGGTGGAGCGCGAGGAAATGCAGGGATGAAGAAGATCACGTCGTTGGAAACCTCGATTCCCTATGTCGATAGTGTCACCAACCATAGACCCTCCGAAGGAGGGAAGGATGAGGAAACGGTCGAGGAGGCTAAGCAACGCGCCCCACAAGCGTTGCGAAGCCGGTCTCGAGCAGTGACGGCAGAAGATTTTGAGTTCCTCGCAACACAGACCCCTCGCGCGAGGATCCGTCGCGCCCATGCGCTTCCTTTGCATCATCCGTTCTACAGTCCCCAACATGCCAGAACACCTGGACCGCCCCAAACTCCAGTTCCAATACCAGGTGCGGTGACTGTGCTTGTTATCCCTGACAGTCTTCCCCATGTCCCCAAGCCGGTACCCACGGAGGATACGTGCACCCAGGTGGCACGCTGGCTCAAGCGACATGCCCTTGTGACCACAGAGGTGTATGTCGCCCCGCCCAAGTATCGCCAAATTCACATCGAAGCACGGGTACAAGCTAAACCCACAGCCAACCTTGCACGACTCCAGGAGCTGCTCACTGCAAAGTTCTTGGCCTATTTCCATCCATTAACCGGAGGATCAGAAGGGCTTGGCTGGCCATTCGGAGAAAAGATCTACTTCTCCGAAATCTATCGACTCATCCTCACTACAGAAGATGTCGCAAGGGTAAACGCAGATGATGTCACGATCTTTTCTGATGGAAGTCGAGTCACAGAATGCTCGGACATCGATCTTGCCGAAGATGAAGTAGTGTATTCCTCCGATCATAAAGTGGAAGTGAGCTACAACGCATAATGGCGACCATAACGGAACAATACCAATTTCTCAATCCGGTGAACGGCTGGCATGCGTCCGAATCAATGCGTTCCAAGCTGCGTCCCCGTCCGAACGATGGAGCTTTGATGCTCCCCGCTCTCACCGGCCAGGCTCGTCCGCTCCTTGATCCAAAGATCATGGGCGAGCCCTGTGGCAGCTCAACAGGTAAGAAAGCCAAACGCTCACGCTCCAAACCGGGATCGTTGTGCTGCCCAAGCGCCGTTGCGGCGGGGCCATGCGGAAGCAGCATTCTCGTGATCGACGCGACTCTCAACCGTGTGAAACGCATACGATTTCGATCTGCAGAAGAGCTGGTTACGCTTACGAACCGAGACTTCAGCCAACCTTACTTAGGCGGTCGCATCGATACGATTACGGCTTTCGGAGGATCGGGCATCGAGCCTCGAAAGTTCAGACACCCACGCGGCTTAGCAAGACTGCGCTCAGGGATTATCGCCGTTTCCGATACCGGCAACCATCGCATTCAACTGTTTTCACCATTCCCCCATGTGCTTCTTCAGGTATGGGGAGCAACGGATACAAGCGGTAAGCCAATCATCGGAACGGAGCCAAGGCAGTTCCATTCCCCAACGGCCATGGTCACGGATCACGAATCCGATTCTCTATACATCGCTGATCAATGCAACAAGCGCGTTCAGCACATCTCTGCAGACGGGGCTCGGGTCCAGATGATCGGAGACACGATTCTAAAGCGTCCCTCGCGCTTGGCCATCGGCCCCCGCCAGCTCTTGGCTGTCGTCGATACCGCGTTGTCCTGCGTCTTCCTCTTTTCTCCGCATGTGCCGCTTCCCGGCATCCTCAGCCGTATTGAAACACCTCGTAGTGTGACCTTCGATCAAAACGGTACGCTGTACATTGGAACGGGGAACGGGCGAATCGTTGTATTTCAGCCGAGCAACAGCTCCCCTGTGGAATATGACCTCGTCGATGAAAGTTCAACCCATATCGATGGAGAAGTCCTCGATCTGGTGTGGGTTGCTCCTGACTATCTCATTGCCACTATCAGACACACCGTAAACGCCGGCATCAAACAGACCATACATTGGTTGAGAACAACAGAGCAGTGCGCCACAGAAGGTGAACTCGTCATCGGCCCCTTGGACAGCCGAATCGACCACTGCCAGTGGCATCGCATCGAGATGCAAGCCGCAATCCCGGAAGGGACCAGCTTGCAACTCGCCACCGCGACGTCGGATACCTTGCATACCGAGCCTCCTTCTGACCCTTCTCAAAAGGGATTCATACAAAACTCGCTCGCTCCATGGAGCATCGAAGCGTCGGCTGGAGAACAGAATCCGGATTGGCTCGTTCAGAACGGGCCAGGACGGTACCTCTGGCTGCGAATCACCGCGAGGTCCAATGGGCAGGCCTCTCCGGTGATCACATGGATCAAGACGCACTATCCGCGCAATTCTTACCTGCAATACCTTCCCGCCGTGTATCAGGAGGACGAGGAAAGTCGGAACTTCTTAGACCGATTCCTCTCACTGTTTCAGCGCGAATTTGACACCCTCGACCGGAAGCTCGACAACGCATGGCAACTCTTCGAGCCCGGTTCCACCACCGACATCTTTTCAGACCGATCGGCGGAGCAGGTGGACCAAAAGAGATCGGTGCCGTTCGAGCAGAGAAGACTCCAATGGCTTGCCGGATGGATGGGCCTCACGCTGAATCCAGAATGGTCCGAAGTCAAACTCAGAGAGATGCTCAGAAAAACGGCAATGGCCTATACACAACGGGGAACCGTCAACGGCCTCGAGACAGCGATTACCGACTATTCACAGGTCGGATTCGCCAAGATTCTTGAACACCATCGCATCCGCCGGTGGCCGGTGCTGCTGGGACGAGAACCATCCAGCAACACCGCACGCCCCTCGACACCCTTAGATGGGTCGATGCGGTTATGGAGCCCAAACTTTTACCAGCGGCTACAGGCGTCGTCGAATTCGCAGATCGGCACGTTCCGGCTAACCGGCAGACCAGAGCCGGCGGCAGAACCATTTGATTGGGGCGCGCATACCTTCTCGGTCTTTTTTCCAGCTCACCCGTACACGCGCGAGAAAACAGAACGGGCGGTCAAGGCGGCGGTCGGTCGCGAGAAACCGGCTCATACCAAAGCCGTGCTCTGTCCGGTGTTTCCAAGAATGCGTGTTGGTATTCAAGCCACCGTGGGCGTCAATAGCGTCGTAGGGGCCATCACACATGTCGTGTTGGGAAAAGTGGCGACGTTGAGCTATGACACCATCCTTGGCTGTTCTGAAGAGGAACGAAATATTCGATCCTTGAAGGCATCGCCGCGACCACGCGTCGGCATCTCTACGAGATTTCCATGACTCATAGCGACAGGAGCACAGCATGAATAATCCCACCAAACCGAAACCGACAACGTGCTGCGACGAGGACACGACCACTCGTTATCGGGAATGTATCCCCTGCGAGTTCCCACCGTTTTGCCGTAATAACTACTACACGGGGAAACTGCTTACGGAACGAGACCTCACAACCGAGCAACGCTATCTCATCGACAAACTACGCCTCCATCACTTGGCACTGCATGGATGGGGAATCGTGTGCGGGTTACGAATCAAACCGCACCCCTACTGCCCCGACAAGAAAGTCATCCTCGAACCAGGAATGGCTATCGATGGCTGTGGGCGGGAAATCTGGCTGCGCCACGAAGTAGAAATTTGTCTTCCCAAGCCGCTTCAACCACCGCCTGACCCGGAACCCTGCCCACCAGATCCGGATTGCGTCGACGGAAAGCAACAGGATGACCCAGCGAATCAAGACAGTCCAACGACACCGCACCCCGCGCCTGAGTATTGCCCTCCATCTCCATGTCCTCCGCACGAATCATTCTATCTCTGTATCCGATACGCCGAGTGTGAAACAGAATTCAGTCCCGCTCCCTTCGATGAATGTGTGTGCGACGGCAACCCCGAAAAGCCGAACCGCATTTGTGAGGGTTATCAGATCATCGCCGAATCCTATTGGGAGACGCCGGACGATTGGAAACGCATTCTCGAAATGCACGACTCCTGTGACGAGGACTGCCTCGCCATCTACCCACAGAACGCCAAGCACTGTCCCAAACCTGGATGGCCCGAATGTATTCCGCTCGCCCTCATCGAGAATTACACAGCGAGAGAAACCATCACGTATGAACGCATCGATAATGATACCTACCGAGTCCAGCTTCCAAGCGTCCGCACATTGGATCAGGTACTCCGATGTATTCTAGAGAAAGTGCCCTCCAAGCCACTCACGGTGATTGAAGATATCGGATGGACGCACGACCATACCTATCATTGTCATGAATTCATGAAATACTTCGCTGGAGGAGAGAAAGACTGTTCACGCTCCTTCGAAATCACATTCAGCGGACCGGTGCTTACAGACGGTATCACCCCCTACACGTTCCAAGCAGTCGTCGTACGTCATCAGGAAAAAAACAAAGGTGGCGGCTTCATGGAAGTGGTGCCCGCGACCGTCTCATACAGCACCGATACATCAGGCAGCTTGTCACGTACTAAGGCTTACTTGCACCTGAATCACGGATTCGCCGAACGCTATCTGCACAACGTTGTATTCGACCTGTATATCACCGTCCGGTGCAATTGTATCGTCGATACGGACGGCAACCCAGTCGACGGTAACCTGCTTGCTCGAATTGGCAACGGTGCGACCGTCGTGCATACACCAAGCGGAGACGGAATTAGAGGCGGGACATTTGAAAGCTGGATTCACGTACGACCATAAGTCGATAAGGGAGACCCACCATGGGACAGAACCATTCACGACAGCAGTCAACGTACACACCGGCCAAGCAGCCAGTGGGCTGTCAATGTCACCCTCAATCTACAGATACCTGCTGTGAGCTCATGTGTTTTGAACGTCCGAACTATTTTTGCGGGCACATGCTGACCGATCGCGATCTGATGCTCCAGCAGAGGTACGTACGCGAGAAGAACAAACTCTACCATCGGGCATTGGATGGGCATGGCATCGTCTGTGGTCTCCGCATTACCTGCAATCATGAATGTCCGGGAGAAATCCTCATTGAAGAGGGGTATGCCATCGACACTTGTGGCAATGATCTGGTGGTGTGCAAAACAGCGCGCTTCGATGTCATTCAACGTCTAAGAGAGAAAGGGCTATTAGTTGAAGAACCCAAACAGGATCCCTGCGAGCCGAAGAAGCCCAAACCGAAATGCGATGTGACCCAATGCTTCCATGTGACCATTTGCTACAAAGAGACCGAAGCGGATTTCACCACTCCGTTTGTGGCCGGCTGTTCTCCCACCCTAACCGAATGCGAGCCCACACGTATTCGTGAAGAGGTATGGTTCGACGTGGTCCAAGAATTACCAGACGAACTCGATTGGATCGACAAACTTGAGCGGCGCATCAGAACGTGTTTCAAGTTACTCACTCACAGCCAGTTTGCGAAGAAACTTCAGGAACCACCTACAAAAGACCTGCTGTCCAAACTTGCGTCAGGACAAACGATGGAGGATAGGAGGGAAAAGTGCTGGACTTTATTCTGCGAACTGCGTTCGCTATTTCTCCTGTATCTCCGAAAACATCCCGACAAATATAATTGCACACTCGAGGAAGAGATCCTTCACATTCCATTTCCAGAGGATAGTCCTAACAGTCGCACGTCCTGCCACGACGCCATCTGTGAATTGCTGAAGCTTGCCTGGCAACACGTTATAACCTGCGTGATGGGAGAGTTTGTGCCCCAATGCGATGAGCCTTCCTCAGCCTCTTGTCTTGTACTCGGCACAGTGGAAATACGAAACGGCCAGGTGGTCCAAGTATGTAACTGCCCGAGGACGTACATTCAGCAGATCGAGCGAATGACTGAAATTCTCGTGACATCTCTGTTCAGCCAGCTTGCCTGTGAGCAGCGTGGTGGAGAAGAACGTCCAGCCTGCACACAGAATAGCGATGCGCAAACTTCATGCGAGAAACAGCCTCATGCGACAGTTTGCTGTACCGACGTGCCCTTCGACTGCCGATGTTTTGTGGGGCATATACTTGATGACCCCTCGAAACTGCTGAACAACGTCTTGGCCGTCTTGAGACGGTTCAGACAAGACAGAAGCAACTTTAGAGACCTCTTTGACTTCACAAAGACCTGCAAGACAACCGACTCCGATTTTGCGCAAGGCCTCGCGGAACGGAAAGAGTTGCCAGCCGCATTGCGGCAGGCAAGGGTGATCGACATCAAGCTCTCTGAATCTGTACCGGAAAACATCATTAACACCCTTAAATCACCAATGAACAGATTGGTCGATCAAGGTCAACCAATCTATGCGTTGAGCCATGCGTCGAAGGATCGCAATGAATATCTGTCAGCATTTCAACCTCAGGGGATGGAAGCGGTGATGCAAGCACAAATTGACAGTCTGAAAGCAGAACTTGCCGATCTCAGAGCTCAGATTCCGAGCGCTGGCAGCGAAGGCCCAACGAAAGGTTCCAAAAAGCGCGGCTCAGATACACAACCATAGTCACATCGACGGTGAACATCTCGTTGCGAGCAAGGACAATGTAGGAATAGGAGAGTCCTATGGCTAAGAATATCGAACGCGTAAACTATTACGAGCGCGAGTATCTGCGCAGCTTCGACTTCGAAGCCGAGCAACGCTATCACATGGAGATGCGCCGGCGATTGAATCTTGCCCTCCATCGCTGGGGCATCGTCTTCGGGTTACAGCTGGAGCAGTACAAAGAGTTTGGCAATGACTATGTAAGAGTACTCCCAGGAATCGCCATCGATGCGCACGGACGAGAAATCCTTCTAATTGCGACACACACGATATCCGATGACGACTTTCGCAGCAACGGCATCATACGCATCGACGCAAAGTACAGTGTTTGGATTGAGTACAGCAAGGCCTTAGAAACGCCTCCCTCAGCCGGCTATCGCGTCTGTGACCTTACAAATCAATATACACGCTGGCGAGAATCCGCCACAATTCTCATCCGTAACGAGGATTGGCCGGGCCCAATAAAGCCAGAACCACTTCCGTTTGAGGAACTATCAGACGATCCGCAGAACGATGGATGGCCGCTCTTTCTCGGGCATATTACAGTCGCAGACCCCAGTATTACCTACGACGATACAGCTCTTCTAAGGAGACGGTATATCGGACTTCGCGCACAAAACTTCGTTACTCCGCACAATCATCCCACCCCCTACGACGTTCTTCAAACCAACGCACCCAAGAAGCCGTCAACCTCCCTGGAGATCGACACAAACACATTTATAAATGACAACTTGGTCATCGGTTCTGATTTCACGGTTCCTAATTCAATAACACCTACTCCACCGACACAACCAGTTGGAAATGCAAAGATATCGAGTGATCTCTATCTGAATGGAAGATTCTATATCAATAAAACACCTTCAGCTGGTGCTGGCAGCTGGGCTCACCTCGACGACTACATCAAAAACATCGTTTCCGCGGTTACACCAGAGATAGTCATAGGCACCTACCCGTTTACGGTCACTCCACCTGCCGCTGCAGAGCCTATGCATCAAGAAGTTATCAAGATATCACTTACACCGAGCAAACTCCGAACTGTAACAAAGGCAAGAATGATGGTCGGCATCAGCGAGCTTCAGTGGAGGAGCCTCAACGCCACAACAACCTGGAACGGGAACATTGGTACTCACAATAATACCAATTTCAGAGTTGGAGTCGACTTTACGCAATGGCATGCTCCAGCAGCAGGGAGCAATCAACATGATTTCGATCTGACATTTTCGATCGGTCCGACAAGGCAAGCAGGAGGATCCCCATTTGAGACACTGATATTTCTCGTCACAGTCAACTACCTTGCGATTTTTGAACCATGACGATCGCCATTGATCAGCAGACGGTTCGCGCAACTGTTCCTCGTCACCTGCGCCAGTTGCTTCCCGATTTGACCCGACTCGCACGCGAAGACTTTGCCTCTGAATGTCTTCGCCTTTTGCCATCAGCGCTTGGGGACACCTCCCGTGTAATTCGGCTGAAGCAGCTGCGGTTTCAAGTCAGGCTTCAAAAATCCAATCTTGAGCAACACGCCCTGGGAAGCATCTGGGCTGAAACCTTCGTTCGTGAGTTTCAGAAGGTATTGAACTCGTCCACTGGCTATGAACTGGTTCGCGCAGAGACGGAGCAGGAATGGCTCGCCAGGGTCATCACCGATCTCCTCGCAGGCACCGCACCACAAAAGTGGGAATATCAGGAGTTCGCGAACCTTTTCAGTTTGAATACTGCTGACGCTATCCTCGAGCTGCTCTGCAGCCATCCAGAATCCATTGTAGAGATCCTACGCCTCTTGAACGAAAGCCACACACTGACCCGTGTGCTGTCGCTTTTTGACGAGATCAAGCTGGAAACGCTCTTCAGCATCATTGCGAGACGCATCGGCGTGATGGAACATCCCTTGACAATCGATCACCTCATCATGGTAGCCAAAACTCTGCGTGACGAACATCTCACACTTGCCGGTGGGCAACGCGCACAACGCATACAGGCCTTACAGCTGTATCTGCAATTGGCGAATCAGACACAGGATGACTCGTTCACTACTTGGTCGCCACGAGTAGTCCTGCACGCGATTCGCGCCTTGCTCTTCATGATGAGCCGTATTCATACAGGCTTGCCGACAGAGTGGACTTTTGCCCTCAGGCGTCTGCTCCAAGATCCCACCACCCAACAATCGCTGGGGGCGGCTGTCTTCAGGACACTGCAGGACCTCTCGTCCACGGTTTCCCCTACCCTCATGACGTTGCTGAACGTGTTGGTCGATTTGCGTGTTGAATCGCTGGAATCCTCTACATTTGCAGCCACGAGGGCCATTCAACACATCGAGAGCCCATATGCAGGATTGTTTCTTCTTATTGGCCGGTTGATACGCCTCCAATGGCCGCAGCTCATTCTCGGCACCGCGCTTGGGAAGACTCTTGGATCACAAGCCATCACCAATCTGCTCGCCAGTATGGGCCAGGCGATTGTGGGGGAGCGGCTCGATGCACCTTCCCGCATGGATGCCGGACTCGCACTCTTCGCCGGATGGACCGATACGCCGGATATCTCGGACTTCCATCATATGTTGTCCCTGAACGACCCCTCATTGCGACGAGACCTACTTTCCTCGTTAGCAGGTCCCCACGAAGGGGTAACCGAATTCGCCGAAACCTGGGCCACAACCATGGACTACCTGGCATCGAAACTCATTCGGGAATTTGCCGCCGGTGTGCGTGGGTTTAGACAAGCCAGTCGCGCGTTTGTCGTCCAACGAATCCTGGCCACACCCGGCTTCGTTGAGGTGTACGAACACGAACTCATCGTCACGCTGAATGAGAATCCCTTTCACGTCGCCCTACATGTGTCGGGCGCCGATGACACGGTGGAGAAGGTCGGTTGGCTTGGTCATCGAGATGTGACATTTATTCTGCAGGGGATGTGACCGACGATGTAAATGCCGGCATGCTGAGACCGATGTGCCCATTCTGCTGGAATCAGGGTAAACGAGCGATTTACCCAATGTCGCCCGCGTAGGATATGACATGAACCCTTACGCCAACAGCCTTGAGCACATCCACGACGAGCTTCGACGGCTCGACTTGTTGATCCGCCGGGCCATGCTGATGGTGCGAGAGGCCCAATCCACGACTGAGAATGATCACCTCCAAGGCCTGGTCATTTCCGAATCAGATATTGATTCCATTCTCCGAGCCAAAGACTTCTGGGGAGCATGGTGGCAAACTCAAGAGTCCCAAAACGTCGCTCTGGCGCCGCTTGACCGCCAACTCGACGCCTTGAGGCTAGAGATCGATCAACGGCGCCAACTCTCGGACGAAGCTGAGATCCATCTCTCGCTTCCCTACTTAGCCCGCTGCTTCAACCTGTCGCAGGCCGAAGTAGATTTGATTCTCATCGCCTTGGCCCCTGAAATTGAGCTGCGGTATGAAACGCTCTACGCCTACCTGCAGAACGATGTGACCCGCAAACGCCCGAGTATCAACCTAGCTCTGAATCTCATCTGCCGGTCTGAGGAGGAAAAACTCGATGCCCGTCGTCTCTTCGGTCCCAGCGCACCGCTGACACAATATCACCTTCTTGAGCGGCATGATGAATCGCAGGATCGACATCCCTCGTTTCTTCGACAGTTTCTGAAACTGGACGGCTCGCTTGTCGATTTTCTCCTCGACCATCCTCCGTCGCTGGAGGGACTCTGGTTTCCATCGCGCCAACAAGCTGAACAGCCGGCCATCGACGCGTTTCCCTCGCTGCGCAACCTGGCAGACTATTGCCGGCAACGGGATACGCAGCAGATCGTCCTCCGCCTCGTCGGATCGTCAGAAGCGGCATTGAGACAGGCGGCGGAACAATTTGCCCAATCGATTGGCCGCAATCTGCTGCACATGCGGTTCGATGCCTCTCACAGCACCGAATCGCAGATGGCACAAAGATTACGCGACTCCATCGTGTGGAATGCGCTGCTGACCATCTCCTCCGACGAGGCGCCGGTGGAACCAGAAGGGCATGGCTCGACTCTCAAAGCCGAATCGCTCTTGTGGCAGCACCTCTCGACATTTCAGGAACCGATCCTCCTCTTGGGTCCATCATCGGCCTTCACTCGTGTCCCGCACTATATCCCTCTGTGGCAAATCGACATCCCTTCGCCCTCATTTGCGCAACGACAGAGCCTATGGGAGCAGATCCTTGAAGGCAGAACGCACGAGGTCGACGCAGCCCGCCTGGCTGACGCCTTTCCGTTCGGAGCGGAACGCATCCGCCAAACGCTTAACCTCGCTTCCGGCATGGCAGCTTCGGTCGACCCTGCTCAGGTCTCACCCTCGACCCAGCAGCTTCTTGCTGCTGGAAGAGTCCTCACCACACCCCATGTAGGACGGTATGCCCTTCGCGTCGAACCGCGGTATACCTGGTCCGATCTGGTCCTTCCGCCCGACAAACTGGCGCAACTCCGGCATATCGCCTCGTGGCTCGCCCTTCGCCGAGTCGTCCATACGCAATGGGGATTCGGCACCAAACTTTCTCGAGGGAAGGGACTCAACGTGTTGTTCTCCGGACCGTCCGGCACAGGGAAAACGATGGCAGCAGAGGTCTTGGCAAGGGAATTCGCATTGGAGCTCTTCCAAATCGATCTTTCCAGCGTGGTCAGCAAGTACATTGGAGAAACCGAAAAGAATTTGAGCGCAATCTTTCGCGAGGCGGAACACTGCCAGGCACTGTTGTTTTTCGACGAAGCGGATGCGCTCTTCGGCAAGCGCACCGAAGTGAAGGATGCCCATGACCGCTATGCCAACATCGAAGTGAATTACCTGCTCCAGCGTATCGAGCAATATGAAGGCGTCGTCATTCTCGCAACGAACTTGCAGCGCAACCTTGACGACGCCTTCGTGCGTCGCATGCAGGATATCGTCGAATTCCCGTTCCCCGATGAAACTTTGCGCGAGCGCATCTGGCGCACCCATTTCCCCGCCGAGGCCCCCCAGGGCGACGATATTGATTTTGATTTTTTAGCGAAACAGTTTAAGCAGCTTACTGGAGGACAGATCAAGAACATCGTCGTCTATGCGGCGTTTCTTGCTGCCCGGGAAGAACCGTCGGTCATCCGCATGGGGCATCTGATCCAAGCCACCAATGCCGAGTTCCAAAAACAAGGCAAGATCAGCGTCAAGAGCGACTTCGGCCGGTATTATGACCTCGTCCGAAAGGAGCTGGTCCGTTGATGTGGTGGCGGTCCAGAAAAAAGCTCGACGACAAGGGCCTTGAAGAGCCGATCCCGAAAAAGGAAAAGGCCGGAACCATCCCTCTCGCCGATCAGGATCTCGTTGATCTATCCCACGCGGTGGCTGAGCGGTCCCGCTCGCAACGCATGGATGAATCGGCCTTGACAACCGGATCAACAAATGATTCACCATCCCATGAGCAGAAACTCTTCGACCTCAAGCACCGACGACGCCCAGAGGTGCTGCTTCTCTCACAATCACGTGATCGTCACAGTCAGAACAAGCCGCAATCCCGCTCATCATTCGTCAGCGTCAAAACCGAGACAATCGCCCGAGCACGGTATTTTTCACCAGGCCAGTATGCGCCAGCCACCACACCGGATCGAAGCTTCCCTGCTGGTTCGATCCCGCTCGTTCAACCTGATGCAAGACCCCTTCCTATACGACAGCGGACTCGACACCTAAAACCGCTGAACCAGTTGACCGTGAAATCCGATTCTATTCCGTCGCTAATTCGCAAACCTCTCAGTCCTACCGATACCCCAGAGATCCAACAGCGAGACACCACTGAGGTCCCCTCAATAACTCCGAGTGGAATTCACATCGACATCGAAGCAACGACCGTTCAACAGCCGGACCAACGCTCCCTTGTCCAAGTTCCATCCGTTCACATACCGGAGTTGGCCTTCGACCCACCGGCTCGGTCGGACATGCCGCTTCCCGATTGGTTGGACCAAGCCGCGGTCGCTCTTGGAAAGCGAGCTGGGCTGCCTGATTGGGCACTGGAATGGCTTCGCGATCTTGTGGCCCTCTGGCCGGCTATTGGGTATCACGCCGTCCGACAGTACATCCGTGATGATCTTAATCTGGACGTCCCTACGAAGACAGCCATGCAACGCGTCGTCGACCGGCTAAAGGATCTCACGCTGAAGTAACGACACGATGATTCATCGATGAGTCCACAATGTCCACCGCCGCCGAAGCAGTCAGTGCCTCACATGATGCCGATTCAACTCGACAGAACCAGAGCGCCACGGCCACGCTCGTTCAAGAACCAGCCGCTGAACAAGACCATGCACTTGCAGGCCGCCTTCTCAGCGGTGCGCCGGGTGAACCACCGGGAGAGGGTACCACCAAAATACTCCGCCATCCGACCCTCTCCCACTCAGCCAACACTGCCGTCCGTGCCATCGCGCTAAAACGAGCCCAGCAACAGTACGGTAACCAGTTTGTCCAGCGCGCAATTGCGGGCATTCACTGTTCATCGTCTCGCACATCACTGATTCAGCGCCAGTGTGCTTGTGGTGGCACCTGCTCGAAATGCAGCACGGCATCCTCACCTCAGTCATCTCTTGTGATCCAGGCACAGGTTTCAGATCGCACTGGTCTTCACACTCCAGAAACAGCACCTTCCGACATCATTCCTCAACATAGCCAAGGGCAGCCGCTCGATGAACGCACACGCGGATTTATGGAATCTCGATTCGACGAAGACTTAAGCCAGGTGCGAGTGCATACCGACGGACCCGCGGCTGATTCAGCAAAAGCCATGAACGCCGACGCCTATACCAATGGCCAAAGCATCTACTTTGCGGAAGGAAAATACGCACCAGACTCTACAGACGGACAGCGGCTTCTGGCTCATGAATTGGCGCATACCGTTCAGCAGGGTGAAGGCGCCAAGCCAAGCAGTGTAGCGAGTATCATGGTGAGCTCAGCGGACGATCCGATGGAGCTAGAAGCGGAGCGGACTGCGGATCGGGTAGTCCAGCCACAGCTCGCAGGCCCGGTTTTGCAGGACCACGACTTGCACCCGAGTGCAATGCCGTTGGGCCTCGCCACAGTGCAACGCGATCCCAACGATGCCGCTCAGCCCAAGGGAGACGATCCGAAGATCGCCAAACAGCTCGACGACGAAACCAAAGCGTGGGAGGCGCATGCCGATCAGAACGACGACTTGATACTGAGAGCCTTTGCATCCCGCATGGTGCTACTGCTCAAATGGCGCACCCACCCCACGCTCCAGACGTTGGACGACTTACACAGGTTCGGTGAGGAATGCGATCGGCTCGCCAAGACGGAGTTGGATACTCTTCGAGCCTTCACGCCTCAAGAGGCTGAGGGCTACCTTGCATTTTATCCAGCGGGGTTTCCTTTGACGTGGGGCGGACGCATCAAGGCAGCCTTGACCATGGGCGTTGATCCGAAGGCGTTGTTGAATGAATGGCAGAAGGCTCTGAAGGATCTGAACGCCTCGGCGAAATCCGTTCCCCCACTGATTCTTGATCGCGGCCTGCCGGTTCCGATCGACGCAGTCCGTAGGCTCGACCATTTCAGGTTGTGGTGGACCGATGCCAACGGTCCCGAGAATTCCTCGGTGCGCCCGTTCGCGCGTGAGTCGATTCGCTACGTTCAATTGCGGTGGATTACCGCGTTCGCGTTCACTTGGGAGAAAACCGCCGATGAAATCGCTTCCAAGGTCAGCGATGGAACGATCGTCGCGAATTACCTTCACTGGAAGGACTTCGTAGAAAAGAAGCAAGCGATCTTACGCGATTTGCCTGCCCGGGCTCGGAATCGCATTCCAGACGACGCGGAGCTGCTGCAAAAAGAGTCTTTGGATCTCAAGGACGCCGCGCTTCTGACCGGATTCGTGAGCGCGCTCGTCTCGATTTTCAGCGGCATTCTCGAAGGCTGGAAGGACGCGCAGACCGCTTTCGGCGACGCCCTTACTGAGGCCGATGGATCCATTGGTGCCGACCTCGGCCCTCGTCTGAGGATGGCCGTCAAGTGGGCCTGGACGAACGGCTACTTTTCCGGAGCCGCCGCGCAGTGGGCGGACAACTTTGTCAAGAATGCCCCCGCAATCATCGAGGACATGCTCAAGGAGTTCGCCGTCCTG
>Ga0134126_10001721_pt1 | contig 27875 bp, 21 predicted proteins | sample KB31752_FD_96881 | JGI IMG/M metagenome (GOLD analysis project Ga0134126, IMG submission 96881) | Terrestrial soil microbial communities with excess Nitrogen fertilizer from Kellogg Biological Station, Michigan, USA - KB3-175-2 | ecosystem: Environmental > Terrestrial > Soil > Unclassified ... | reverse complement strand
TGAAAACATGCGACACGGATGGCTCCCAAAGTCGCTTTTGGCGTCCTCAGTAAGAATTATTGGTGCAGCAGCTCTGGCTTGACTCTTCAACTGATGAAAGTGCAGCAAAAGAAACGCAAATTCTGTCTCAATCGCATTGCTGGTCGGGTCGTTTAGAACGCCTGAAGGAACGGATTACTCTCGAAATCCTCCAGTAGCAGTTTGCTGCCTCGGCATGAGGCCAAGCCCTTTGCGACAGTGGACTTGCCTGCGCCAACACAACCTTCAATCGCGATCAGCATAAACTCCCTCACGAACTTTGTTCGAAGATAGGCGAATCAGGCGGGCGCGTACAGTCCTCGGTCCTCCCAACCAGTAATTTCATTCAAGTGATAGGCGTCATCGTTATGCCCCTCGCTTCTGTAAGACATAGACGTCCAAGAGCTTACTAGGATATCGTATCGTTTCTGCTCTAAGCGTTGGGGGCAAACCAAGAAAGCGGCTTTGCATACTGTAAATTTAGGCAGTATCATACTAGAAAATGCGGCAACTCGGAGAATTGACGGCTCGACAAAGAGAAGTGTTGACGTTCTTTGAGAACCGTCAACGCCAAACTGGCTTTGTTCCTACGCTCCAAGAGACTGCAAAGCATTTTGGATTTAGAAGTCCTAATGCTGTTCGGCAGCACCTTCGCCTCATCGAGAAAAAAGGATTTGTACACCGTGTGCCCGGAAGGTCGCGCGGTTTAGTAGTGCGGCGTGAGAATCGTAACGATCCTGAGTTGGTTCGCGTTCCATTGTTAGGCCGAATTCCGGCTGGAAATCCGACGCTTGCCGTTGAAGACACCGAGGCAATCCTTACGTTGCCGTCACTTCTGTTCAAGAAAAATGGCCTGTTCGCTCTTCGCGTCCACGGCACCAGTATGATTGGTGCAGGTATTTTTGACGGCGATATCGCTGTGCTGGACACCACATCTGAAGTCAAAAACGGAATGATTGCGGCAGTGTTGATTGAGGACGAGACCACCCTAAAGCGGATTTACCGAAGGCCGGAAGGCTTGCTTTTGAAGTCGGAAAATCCTGCATGCCGCGATATCAAGATTTCATTGACTGCCGCTGCAAGAACTCGGGTAATGGGTGTGTTGGCAGGAATTGTTAGGAAGGTCTGACCACATCAAAATGGACCTCGACCTCATCCTGAATTCGTTGCACTATTCAAATTCGCCAAACTTCATTGCCGGCAATGCGCTCGACTTGGACCGCGATTTCGGCCATATTTTTCGCAAGGCGCGTGCCGAGTGCAACCTACAAGGCGCCTACGTATTAAATGCCGCCGCATATGGCAACTCGCAAGGAAGCGTTCCGGTCGTCTATGTCTGCCGTGCAGGTTCAGAACTAGAAGCACGCGAGATTCACCGTAAGGTTTGGAATCAGAATGCCGTACCGTTTCTGATAGTTGCGAGCGCAAAATGGATACGCCTCTATCCTGGCTTTCAATTTGAACGCGACGTTCAAAGAGATCCATTGTATGGAGCGCTCCAAGTCCTAGAGAATTTCAATCAGGTAGTCGGCCATATCAAAGCTCTCCAGGCAGGGTCGGTTGATTCAGGAGTCGTATGGAAGGAGTTGGGAGCTTTTGTTACGTCGGAGAAGCGCGTTGACCTCCAACTCTTGGCAAACCTGCGCGATCTCGACGCGTGGTTGCGGAAAGAAGGCATCAAGGACCGAAGACTCGCGCATGGGATGATAGGAAAGTTTGTTTATATTCACTATCTTCGCCAACGAAAAATTCTGTCGGATAATAGGCTCGACGAATGGGGAATTGAGCCTGAACATGTTTTCGGTCATTCAGCCAAATTGAGTTCGTTCCTGGAATTGGTTCAGCGGATCGATGATTGGTTGAACGGATCAGTCTTCCCGCTCTCACAGGCAAAGATTAAAGAATTTGGGTCGGAGAGACTCCGAAAAGTAGCATCCGTTTTTCACGGCGAACAAGCGGCAAGTGGACAGTTGCCTCTTTTCGACATCTATGATTTCTCGTTCATTCCGATCGAGACACTATCAGTAATTTACGAGCAGTTCCTTCACGACACGATCCACCCTTCCGGCAGATCGGAAGGTGAGACACGAGGCGCCTATTACACGCCGGTCCCGCTAGTTAACTTTATGCTGGACAAACTGGATTCTAAGAAACCGCTTCAACAGGGCATGCGCGTTCTCGATCCTTCATGTGGATCCGGAGCATTCCTGGTTCAATGCTATCGCAAGCTCGTCGAGCGCAGGAGACTAGAGGTTGGACGCCGTTTGCGCCCCGCCGAGCTTGGGCGTCTTCTCACAAGCCACATCTTTGGAGTTGATGTAGACGAGGACGCTTGTCAAATCGCCGAACTAAGTCTATCTCTGACGTTACTTGAGTATGTCAATCCTCCTGACTTAACAGAGACTGAGTTCAAGCTCCCCGTATTGCGCGATAAGAACATATTTTCCGAAAATACCTTCGATGATGATTCGAATTGGTACAAGTTGGGCCGCAAACAGGCATTTCAGTGGGTCGTGGGGAACCCTCCGTGGAAGGATTTGAAACCCAAACATCTGGATCAAATTGATAAGACTGCATGGCAGTGGATGCTAAAGAATCGCGTGGAACATCCCGTCGGAGGAAACCAGCTTGCTGAAGCCTTTGCCTGGCGGGCTTCGGAAGTTCTCGACGCGGAGGGCTCAGCTGCTTTGTTGTTGCCAGCGATGACCTTATTCAAATATGAGTCAACTGAGTTTCGAAAGACGTTCCTTAGACAGAATAGTTTGTGGTCGATTGGGAATTTTGCCAATCTTGCAAATGTTTTGTTCGGGAAGCGTGCCACTTTGCCCGCGGCTGCGTTCTTCTATTCGCGTAAGTCGGTGGCGCCAGTCCTTGATGTATCAGAGAATTTCATCGAAATGTACTCGGCATTCGTCGCCAGCCAACCAGCAGCGCAAACAGGAAAATCAACTCAGCGCAAGGACACTTGGAACATCGTTGTTAATGCCAGTGATGTTCGGAACATTAAGTATGCGGACGTGGCGGACGGGCAGGCTCGGGCTTGGAAAATCGCTATGTGGGGGTCGTTGGCCGACAAACGAGTCCTGCGAACGACGGAGACTCGATTTCCGTCAATTGGCATGATGGAGAGCGACAAACAGCTGGTCATCTCGCAGGGCCCCGAGTTCATTCGCGTGAATGTTGCCACCACACACAATTCAGAGAAGCATCCAGAGCTGATGGGCGAGAAGACTGTTCTCGTGGATCGATTAAAGGGACGTCGCTTTTTGTTTCGGTTTCCATCTGATGTGCTCAAGAAACTCGAACCGTCAGAGACTTTCTTAAGTAAAAGGGCAGGGATCAACCTCAAGCTGAGTGTTTGTCAACCACCTCACGTGATCGTGGGTGCCTCTCGAAATTTTGCGATTTATTCAAATGACTTCATGGTAGTGCCATCTAGACAGATTGGCGTTTACTCGCCTAAGGGTGATAAAACACTACTCAAGGCACTCGCACTCTATTTGAATTCCGATTTCGTTGCCTATCACCAATTTCTAACGACTACTCAGGCAGGAGTTCAGAAATCAATAAGCACGCTTCAGGCTCTCCGGGCACTCCCAGTGCCTTTTGGGGTCTCCACAGATCTGAGCGAATGGGACAGGCTGTATTCGCGAATCTCCCGAGAAATTGCAAGTGCAGACGATTTTGACCGACCAGATCTAACCAGTGACCTAAACGAGTTGACATTTGATGCCCTAAAACTCTCTTCCAGCGGAAGGGCTGCGGTACATGATCTGGTCCGGGTTCGATTCGGATTGACTCGCGGCAAAACTGCGTTACAGGCGGTCGGCCCACCTTCACGAAATGAGATCGATACTTACGCGCGTACATTACGGAGTGAACTGGATATATTCGTCGGCAAGTCCAGCTCTACGCGACATCGGGTTGAGGTTTTGGTCAGCGACGGATCAGGTTTGATAGCTGTGAGTCTGGTTGCGAACGAGGCAAACCAGCAAGCTGTCAAGATATGGGATGCATCAAACGGAGCCTCCAATGTCCTCACAACTGCGCTCGCGAACCTGACAGACCGCCGATCTCAATGGCTTTATTTCAACCGTAACCTCCTTCTTTACGATGGTTCTCAAACTTATATTTTGAAGCCTCTCCAACATCTTCACTGGACGAGGACCCAAGCGATGCAAGATGCCGGCGAGATCATTGCTGATGCACTTAGCGTACAGACGTCTCTACCTTCGGGAGCGGACTAGTTGATGTTTGCTGAACCATCAGGAGAGCAACAGACCGTATATCGATCTGCATTCGTGCGCAATTGCATGGTGCTTATTGTGCGCTCCCATTTGAATCTGGATCGCGACTCTCTGGGGACGGCTGAAGAGCCACATATTACTGGGATGCTCGTGGAGGCCGTGCGAAATCTTCTCGAAAGTGCGGGGGCTGAACCGTGGATGGAACATATTGAAGTGCTGGATGATCCTCCCCAGATTCTCGCGGGCCGTTATGGTAAGGCTCGGCCCAGAATCGACATTGAGTTTGTCCAGACGCTTCGTGGCAGAAGGCCAAGATTTCATATCGAAGCAAAACGACTGTACCGCTCAGATTCGGTCAATGAGTATTTTGGAACTGGCGGCATGCAAATGTTTGTAGGAGGCCAATACGCTTCTGAGTGGCCCTCCGCTGCCATGGTCGGCTACATTCAATCTGACGATTACAGCACATGGCTCCAGCGACTCGCATCTGGTTTTGCCATTCGTCGTGAACAACTCGATATTTGTAAAGACCACGCAAACTGGGGAGCCGCAGGGTGGACTGGAGATGGTTTGGACTCGGTGAAAATCTCCTGTCATGCCCGCACGGCGACAGGCAATGGTCAAATTGAAGTGTTCCACCTTTTACTCGATTTTGTGTTTAAGGATCGCTCCTGAAATATTCGGATGAATGTCTTCAAAGCGAATTGCAACGAGTTTACTGACTGATCGTCTGGCCTGAATCTGTTCACCGCACTATCTTTGTGCCGTCGCTCTCCGACTTCAGATCGGTCTCACGCCAAGAGAGCGTATCTGGGTCGAGCCGGCCAAATACGCACACCGAGCTTTGAGGCACACCTGCATCAAGTAGATGAGGCACACAGTCGGCGCACTGAATTCTACGAATAAATTGATCCTAGTCTGGGCTGAGAGTGTAGTCCGCTGAATGGGCCCGAAGTCGAACGCTTCGACCTCTGCCCCGACCCGGCAGAGGCCCTCCTTTTGCATGTTGATCAAGGCAACAGATAATAAATTCCGCACGGCTCCCTTATGGGGAGTGCGGTATCGGTCTTGGAGATGCACGATGGGAAGTCCGTTACTTATCACCACGCTATCATGAGGCACGCTGGTGAAGCTCTGAAAGTACGTCAACAATATGAAACGCTTACTCCTGTCGAAAAAGAACAGTTTCAAAGTTTTCTGAACTCTCTGTGAGATTAGTCCGGCGCGGAGCAATCCCAAACCCTGAATGTATTTGTTGGGACTTGACCCTTATATGTTGCTAGAGTTTTCCGACTTTAAACGAAATCCCTGGACCGCTCCCATTTTCTGTCACAAAAGATATTAGAGGTTTTGGGCAGTGTAAGTCCTTTCTCCCGCTGTTGACGCGGGTTTCACGCACTCCAGAAGCTCGATCAAGAGACTCTGGAGTGCGCGCCCCATCAACGTAGAAGATTTCTCTTTCGACCGGTGCAACTCCGCGAATGCTGCCGGCGTCCGATCCGCCAGCGCAGGGTGCGGACGCTCGCGATTGTAATGCTCGGGGAACTTCGACAGTTTCGCTCCGGCGTCCTCCAGCGACCGCGAACCACTCCACGTTCAAGCACTCGTCGCGCAGCCGGCCATTGAAACTCTCGATAAATCCGTTCTCCACAGGATGCCCTGGCCGGATGAAGCACAACCGCACCTCGTTGCTCATCGCCCAAGCTTCCAGCGCACGACCCGAGAACTCACTGCCATTATCCAGGGTGATACTTTTCGGCAAACGGGCCGCGCTCCTTCCGGGGCGCGTCCCAGCGCCTGTGCTACTTTCATCCCCGTCATTGAACGGTCGGCCTGGAGTGCAACGCATTCCCGCGTGAACTGATCCACCACCGTGAAGATGCGGAACGAACGTCCATCCGCTTGGTCCGCACGATCAACTCTTCCTCCCGGTACAGGCGGTAGATACGCTTCGCATTCACGTGCCAGCCTTCGCGCCGCAACAGCACCGTCAATCGCCGATAGCCGTATCGCACATGCATTCCTGCCAGCTCTCGCAAGCGATGTCGCAACACTTCATCGAACACTTTCCGGCTTTCGTAACGCAGCGTCCCGATCGCCAGCTTCACGATCCGCGCCGCGTGCCGCTCGCTGATTCCATAGGCCTCCTGCGCCCAGCGCGCCAACTTCCGACGCGCACGAGGCCTTACAGCTTTTTTGATACGATCTCCTGCAAGATACGACGGTCCAGGCTCAGATCGGCGATCAGCCGCTTCAGCCGCCCCACCTCTTCGCGTAACTGTCGCAGCTCCCGCAACTCGCTCACTCCTACCCCGGTATACTTCCGCTTCCACAGATAGTAAGTCGCCTGACTGATCCCCACCTTGCGGCAAACATCATCCACTGCGCTCCTGCTTCCACCTGCCGCAACACCGCAACCGTCTGTTCTTCTGAATGAGCCTTCTTGGGCATCGTCCTCGTCTCCTCTCCCGGACTCCTGCCCCGCTTACCTCTAATCTCCTCTGTGTCAGTTTTTGGGTTTTGGGTCAGTACCAGATCGGGAGGTCGCTTGAACGTCGGACAGTTCTAAATACGGTCGAGGCGAGCGGCCAATTAAACTGGCTGAGTATAAAACCGATTTGTTAAGATTAGTATTATCTGTTGTAAGTCGAGTAATTCGTGCCTAACCGCAGACCAATTCGCGAATCGCTGGCCGCCAGTATTGTGGTTGCTACGTACAATCAGAGTGACATCCTCCCTCTGGTCTTGAAAATGCTCACGGCTCAAGATTATCCCGGACGATGGGAACTTCTAATTTGTGATGATGGTTCGCAGGATGACACATTTCAAGTTGTACGACAGACGTCTCTACCTCCGAATGTAGAGATGAGGTATCTTTGGCAACCGCGTCAAGGTGAGCGTCGTACAAAATCACGAAACAATGGATTACTCAATGCTACAGGTCGAGTGATTATTTGCATGGACGGTGATCTTCTCGTCCAGCCAGACTACATTTCCAAACATCTTTCATTTCATACTGGCGGACGTACTGTTGTTTATGGTGCGAGAAGATGGATATTTATGGGTGATCTCAAACCTGGCGAAACATTGGAATCAGCAGTCGATTTCTTCACATCCCACGAAAATGAAGTAGCTAGACTTTATTCAGATATCCCTTTTCAACAAAAATATCAACACACTTATGATTGGATTAGTTGTATGGGCTTCAATTTTAGTTTTGTCCGGGACAGTGCCCCCATCTTGTTTGATGAAGCGCTAATCGGGTGGGGAAACGAAGATCAAGAATTTGCGTTTCGCTTGAAAGAAAGGCATGGTTACGTACTGAATTTTGAGATTTCGATTTGCAGTCTTCACGTAGATCATCGACAAGAAAAGGATTTTCTCCCAATGCGCCCCACGAAACATGAGGATATCGTTCAGTGCCTTCGCAACATTTTGTATTTCCGTGACAAATATTCATATTCTGAGATCGCTCCTGCTTGCAATGGAATCGGTTACTACGAATTGAACCTTAAACACAATGAATGGCAGGTAGCTCGGCAGCCAAACTTCACACCCGAACATATTCAATCGTCATTAAATACATTCGAGAACTGGTTAAATCGAGAACTGGTTAAATAATGATGTGGAAATTTCGGAATGTTAGGTGGCCATGTTGTAACAGCGCAATGCACACAGTGTTTAATAGAATTGCAGTCGCTCACGGTTTTCAGGTCTGCAGCTCTAAAAGCTTCGTAAGGTCAAAGCGTTTTGGCCTCGCTCTTTGCAAACTGAAGTTGAACGACAACAACCCAGCGCATAAATTAGCGAATGACGGAAATAATGTACAGCCATTTGGCGGCGCGCTAATCGATCTTCTTACGAGCCTAATTTGCAGCCATAAATTTCATATCTGCAAGCACGATATTCAAACACATTGCGCCACTCGTTAATTTTGACAGACTTACCGCACGCGATGGATGTTTTGTGAAGCTTCGCAAGGCAAGAAGGGGCATATTTTGGCGAATATTTTAATTTGGATGTCGCCAGAACCCGGGCACATCTTGCCTACCGTAAAGATCTCTCGCGATCTCGAATCAGTAGGCCACAAGGTTGTGTACCAAGTCCCACCAGCACAACAAGGGGAAATTAACGAACTTGGCTTTGAAACCATCGGGTTCTTCGACCACCTATGCCGCTCGGTCGATAGCAGCTTGCACAGACCGTTACATTCGGCAAATTCGTATTACACGGAAATTTCCAGACACCACACAAGATCAGCGTATATCCATGTATTTCGGAAAGAATTATTGAATGCCGCCCGGGAAATTAACGCAGATTTATTGATCATTGATGGGGTGTTTGATGACATTTTTCGTTTGTGCATGCATGAAGTTCTACCCACAAAATGCCGCGTTGCCCGATTGTGGATTCACCTTCCTTATCGACCGATTGCAGATATAGATAAGGTAAAACAAAGCGGTCCGGTGATTTTTCTATCGCCAAAGGACTTTGAAATCCCCAAACTTGTATGTGAAAAAGCGGTTTACACAGAAGGATCACCTTTTGAAAAAAGGGACATTAAGGGATTTCCCTGGTCGTCCATTCAGGATACACGACCGATTGTTTACTGCTCCTTTGGAAGTCAAAATGAACGATATGCAGATGCCGAAGATAATTTGAGGATAATTATTTCGACTGCAAAGCTGGCACGCGGCTATAAATTTGTCGTGAATGCAGGAATACTGGCGGCGAAATTAAAAGACCTTACCGAGCAGAATGTTCTTATCTTGCCCCATGTACCTCAAATTCGTATCCTGCAGCGAAGCGTAGTCATGATATTACACGGCGGCTTTGGAAGCATTAAGGATTGTATTTATGAGCGCGTACCTATGCTCGTGATACCCCAAAAATGGGATCAGCCTTTAAATGCCAAGCGGGTAAACTATCATGGCATTGGCCTTTCCTTAGATCGCAATCAAGTCACACCTCAAGCCGTGTCTTATGCGATTCATACCCTCGTCGAAAGTCAGACATTTGCGCATAACTTGATGAGGATGCGGCAGATATTTGTACAACAAGACGAACGGAAGCCGACGGCTGCTCTTTTGGAGTCGTTGCTTACAAGTAGGATCGGTTTGCGGTTTGGTCAGGGCGAACCCTCTCGTTTCTGATATCCAACTAATTCAAATGTTCTCCAGAACCAAGAGAGTGTTAATCGATCAGCCGGAACAATATCATTCGGATTCAACCGCTGTTTGTCGTTCTCATAAAGAGGTACGGATGCGGCAAGAATGTGTGATTGCCATCCTGCCAGATCATAAAATTTAAAACCTTTCTCTTTAAGTATATAGTCACGAGCACCCGGATTCTTCAACACATTCTGTTGGTATAGGCGATAAGCAGCCTCGCCAGCACACTTACCTGTTTGATGTTCGTAGTAATGGCAATAGCGATTGTCATAGAACAATCGTGTAGACGATTTAGTATTTCGATAACAAAGCATTGGCCTTTCCGCTAGTAGTGACTGTAAAAATGCCCTACATAACCCTTCGTCGTCGGACGTAAACAAGCTCATTCTCGAGCGATTTAGGAAAAGATTAACTTCTTGCAATCGCACACTCTTGATCTCCAGATTATTTTCCAGGCCAAGCCGTAGTCGACCTTGTCTAATAGACTTGCTCGTAGCGGGGTCTGAAGCCAGCGATTCCAAGAATACTGCGCGACAATTCGGGATTCGATCGGCCAAGTAGCGTAGGCATTGCAATGCGATGTCGCCACGTTTTGGAGGAATGAAGCGCGCTATGTAAAGAAGATCGATGTCTAGCAATTGAGGTGTTGGATAAAATAGTAGGTCATGCCGTTCAAAACTTTCTCCTCCTCCCGGCACTACAATACAGTTGGTTCGCCCACTCGCCTGAATCTCACTTACTAGGTCTTCTCTTGTCACAAATAAATCGATCAAGTCATGGTAAGGGATTTCTTGTAGACGATAGTTCCACGAACTAAACCAAAAAAAGTGCCAATTACGTTTGAGAGCCAAAATAATATCTCTTGGATATGGTCCTCCTCCGTATCCTTCAAATCGCAGGCAGGCAAGTCCTTTGCTTTCATGAGATGAACGCTTTAGTATAAAACTTCTTATCCTCATTCTGAACTGCGCCCTATCCGTTGGCTGTTGCAAAACGTCCCAACTCCTTCAACTTCGCCATCACAGCCTTGTCTTCGGAGCGTAGGAACTCATTCGCGAATGCAAATGCCTCGTCGTACTTCTCCATTTTCTTGCACGAGGTTTCTATGACACGCTGCAGCCCCTCTTCGCTGGCGTCAAGGTCTAAACCGTAATGCCGGAGTGCCTCTAGGCACGCTCCTATCGCGTGATGTTGGGCTTGAATCTCGGGCATCTTCCAGTCGATGTTGCAAGGATTGAAGTACTGCGGGTCTTCCCCGCTTGCATCCAGAACCATCGCGTGGTCGGCCATGTTTGCTCGCTCGAGGTTCGCGCCATGCTTAGTCGGCACCAACGAGCGGATATTAACCGGGCCGCGAGTACTGCCCATCTGCTGGTACACGCGGTCGAGAGAAGGGATGTCGTACTTGACCAGAAGGACGACGGGTGTTTCGGCCCTGGAGGAACGTTCCAGAAGGCGCGTGAGGGACCATCCTGTGCCGCAAAGGTCAACGATCACCGCATTGGCGAGTAGCTTGTTTACTCCCGCGAGATATGCCGGAGAGGGGAAAGCTCGACAAAGTCTGCTCGTCAGGAAATAGCGAACGTTATAGATCGCTCCGGTGAGCGTCTGAATCAATTCCTGCACTCGAAACCATGCGTAGCAATCTCGAGAGGAGAAGAGAACCGTTTCAGTGGTGAGTTGCTTGTGAAGTAGAAGTGCCGCGCAATAGAGGATCGGGAAGTTCGATTCGATCTGGGCAATCTGACGTTGGCGTTGCATCGGGTCGACGTCCCAGGTAACCAACCGTGCCTCACGCATGGCTCGCGCAAGACCAGGGAGCGTGGGTAGAATATCACCCTCTGTTTTCGTGTGGTCGGCGAGGGTTGTTAGCGTCCCACAGATGCCATGTTGGTTCGCTGAGTTGACATCGCTTTGCTGCATGTCCCCCAAATGTTCGGTGATGCCAGGCAGCGCGGCCCAGATACGCCCCGTGAGTTTGCCGGCTTCCGTAACGACAAGCTGGTTGCTCAATCCGCAGACATCCGTGAGGATGTGTCGCGCCTTCGCTTCGTCGTAGAAATCCGAGATGATGATGTCGCCCGGTTTTACCTTCGCGATGTTCTCCGCAATGGGGAAATGTCTGTTCTGGTCACCACAAGGTTGCGCCTCCGAGGCGACCAGCGTGTTGAAGAGATCGAAGGATTTCATAAGCGGCGAAAGCCGGTCGAGTTAGCGATGAAACTTTGCTCCGATTTTCCGCCCTGGTATCCTTAAGATTTGCCACGGTGCGGTGAATGCTCGTCGTGACTTGAGGCGGGTTGGCTCCTCCAACATTGCTGTTTGTTTACGGTACCAGGGTCCCATTCCATGCGCATAGTGGGCGATGCCGCTCCGAGGCCCGTTCTCGTGATCAAGCGTCAAGCCACGTTTCGCCGTATTTTTCGTAGAGGCAAAAATGGTTCAATACCCGCGCCTCGCTCTCACCAGGCGAAGATCTTCGGCAGCATGACGGCTGCCAGCTTACATAGATAACTTGGCGGCCTCTACCCTAAACAGATCTGCATAGCGCCCTCCGCCACGAACTAGAACCTCATGTGGGCCATCTTCTAATATTTCGCCCCTTTCGAGAACTATAATTCTGTCCGCCATTCGTACAGTTGACAGCCTATGGGAGATCATGACTGTCGTGTGCCCTTTAAGCACTTTACTCATGCGTTCAAAGAAGTCGCGCTCTGCCCTTGTGTCGAGACTTGCCGTCGGTTCGTCGAGGATAAATACATTGGCGTCACGTGCCAACATACGGGCCAATGCAATCTTCTGCCATTCGCCTCCTGACAAATCAATACCATCCTTAAAACGCCGCCCCAGCATTTGATCATAGTGAAGTGGAAATTTCGCGATAAGGCTTCGAGCACCACTCTTCTGGACAGCCGCGTTTAGGCATCGATCATCTAGGCGTGACGGGAGATTGCCAAACCCAACATTGTCGCGGACCGGAAGGTCGTAATGAATAAAATCTTGAAAAATTACACTGATAATCTTTCGCAATTCCGGTAAATCGTAATCGCGCAGATCGACGCCGTCCAATAGAATTTGCCCGCCGGTTGGATCATAGAGCCGCAACAGCAACTTCACGAGGGTTGACTTACCTGATCCATTTTCACCGACTAAAGCCACCCTTTCGGAGGCTCCGATTCTCAGAGTTACATTTCGCAGGGCGACTTCCGCGCGTCCAGGATACGCAAAGCTCACATTTTTGAACTCGATGCCATCGCAAATCGAACGCGGCGGGGGCAAAGCGGACGGCAGCCAACGGATAGTCGGTACCATCCTGAAAAAATCGAATAGGTCTCTTAGCATTACAGCTTGTTCGAATATTCCGCTAATTTGGGAAAATATTCGCTCGGTGCATACACGAGAACGAGCAAAAGAGCCTATAAGAAACGTAAAACCGCCAAGCGAAATGTTTCCGGAAAGAACCGCGTTAAGGATGATCACATAACCGCAGTAATATCCCACTGATGAGAAGGCCGCTAAGAGCCAGCCTAGGATTCCTCGCTTGACTGCCAGCTTACTGTTCTGCTCACAAATGCGCTCTGATAACACACGATAACGTGACGACAAATGAGAAGCGAGCCCAAATGCTCTCACTTCCCTCGCGCTATGCGCACTAGACCCTATCTGCCGGAAATATTCCAGTTCGCGTCTCTCAGGAGTCATCCGGAAGAATATCGAATACGAGGCCTTGGAAAAATATGACTCGCCAATGAGTATCGGAATCGTGGATGAGATCAGAAGCCCCATTAGCGTCGGAGAAAACAACACCACACCTATCGATAAGCTTAAGAGCGTGGCGAACTCTTGAGCCGCATCTAATATTGCAATGAGAAGGACAGCCCGCCCTGTGGTCTGGCTTTGCACGCGATCAAGCTTGTCGTAAAATACGGGGTCCTCGAAGGATGCTAAGTCAAGGCTCGCAGCGTGATCGATTACTCGCACGCCCACATGACAATTCAGACGATCACCTAATACACCTTTCAAAATGGTGCTGGCGTGCGACAACAGTTCCGCGACCAATCCTAGAATTAATTCCAGCAACAGTAGGCGCCATATTCGATGCGCATCACCGCTGCGATGGGAAACAGCTATTATTTCATCTACAATCTGCTTCGGTATCCAAAGCAAACAAACCGGAATGGCGGCTCGAGCGATGTGAACGAATACGGTAGCAACAAAACAAAATGGGCCCACTCTCCATAACATGACAAGCAGCTCCCCGACGCTGCGGAGCGAAGTGAGCTGTTGGAGCCACGTTATCTTAGGATTCTGCACTGCTGATGTTGCCATATTGCTAAGATTTCTGGGCTCTCGTCCTCCCGCTTAACCTCGAGAATTCAAAATTCGAGTTCGTTTTTCAATTCCGATAGCCCGACACAAACATATGACCCGTTTTCCGAACGATAACGGGCATCAAGGCTGCCATGATGAATGAGTCAATTGAGGATACGCTCCGGTTTTGTTCAGTTCTCATTGCATTCGTGGGGCGGAATTCCAGAATCTCCTCTCGAACGCAATGCGTTCTGCATTCACTTCCGGCGAAAAACGTCCACCGAGGGCATACATCCTAACTAAATGAAGATTCCACCTTTGCGCGTTTAAGTGTTCAGAAAACCAACTCGCAAAATGATGGACCGTAGAGAAGCTAGTCTCTCCCATTCTGGGGTCAAAGAAGCAGCATTCGCCGCCTGCGTGAACAGCCATTGCGCTTCGGTGGCCGTTCTGTCCTAGCTGCTGATTCGAATCGACGCCGCTAAACAGGAATAGATATAGCCCCGGATGGGTACTGTTGCAAACCGCATGTAGCAACTCAGTATCACGGTCGAGAAATTCATATTTTTTCATTATCGGCGACCCGTGGTGCAATATGAGATCTAGTTCTAACTCGCAAGAAACGTCAAACATTTTTTGGAGTGAATATATTCGTGAAATCGTCGCATCTCCGTACTTGAATTTGAGCAATGCTTCCTCGGAAGTGCTCAGCTCACCATTTACGGCCGGAAACTGCTTCAAACGAATGCTGCGGACTTGGCTTAGCAGTACACGACGCATCACCGACGGAGTTGCCGCTTTGAGCGATTTCATGGGATCATTACCTTTCCGTAGTTCTGCCCACCATACTTGCACTAACCCACTGCACAAGCCAATATCAGGATTAATTCCGATTCGCTGCCTGAAATCATAAAGGCTAAAAAAAACCGAGCGCTTAACCTGATGGCGACTATTCAGCTGTGCGAATCCTTTGGACCGGCCGAAATCACGAACGATCCGCCGAGCCTCAAGCAAATCTTTGGCTTGATTCGCCTTTTTCCAGTCAATGTCAGCTTGATCGCTGCCTGGTTGTGGAAATGTCTCCCAGAGGTTCCGCATCTTAGGCATTTAACAATGCCGAAAGGGCACCTCTTAGATAGCAATCAGGGGGTATACGTGGATGGCGCATTTATTGATGAAGATCCATTGCGGCTGACGGATACGGGAAGCCATACAGACCAGGTTTGTTAACAACAGCAAATGCACTGGATAAGGCAGGAACATCCCTGACTTTGTAGATCGCCAACTAGTCTCTTTACAATGAGGTGAAGCAAACCTTTCGGGGTGACTGGAGCCAAACGCAGTCTCCACATCACCCGTACTTGTATTTGGCACTTGCCCCCTTTGGGCAGACCGTCAATGGCAGCACTGTCGAGCCCAAATGTCGTTCTCCTTAGAGGCTGCGGGGCGGGTTTCAAATTGAGCCCGATTTTGAAATTGATCCTGCCAGAAACCGCAACACCAACTTATCAGCGGCTCATTGTCATAGGAATTAGTTTTAGGATCCCCCCGAGGAGTTTGTGTTGTTGTGATGATGCTCGTGGGTAGCATCCGAGTCATAATCGGTGTTATCGTTTTCTTCGAAAATCAGGTTGGGATCGGACGTCACTCCAAACAAGTCATCGAGCTTGCTCTTATCTAAATCTTTAATCATAAATGCTCCTTTATTTGCGATTACTAAGTATATTTTTTTGCGATAATCCGTTTGCGTCCAACGTTTACATGTGTGTTGTTACCGTAGCGTTAATCGGTTCTAATAGCCCCTGCAAAGTCCCAGCTATTGCAACAACGTCATAGCGTAAGCGCCCCGCAAAAGGTTCAACGGCCTCAATTGGGTTTCGCCCCTTAAAGCCGGAAAAACTCCTGGTCAACTCGATCTCAAGATCCTTTGGTTCGAATACTTCTGATGCTTTAGGTAGCGTCCAGAATTTCGCAAGCCCATACCAAATAAAGCAGGCGTGGATGAATGAATGCAGCTGCAAGTCACGTCCTGTCCAGAATGATTTGACTGTGGGATCTGTCTCCTCGTGTTCAGCAGGCTCTATCACAAATCGGAAGTTCCCCTCAAGTATGTAAAGTAGCTGGTGCATAGCTTCGTGGACGAGCATGGATGCGATCCTGGTGGGAGAAACATTTTCGATTCCACTCAGTAGGATGCGCCCCGGGAAGTGTATCTGAGATGTTGAGCCTCCACCGGCAGGGATCTTGAACGGAATAATGACCTTTACGAATTGGCGAACAAGTTGCGCCGCAGCCTCGCTCACCTTCTCAATGCGACTAAATGTGTCTTGTAATTTCTCGACCACTACAAGAATCTCTTTGGACGAATAGTCTCCATATTGTAATCGGGCTATATCCTCCTTAGACCCCGAAGTCTCCTTTGCATGCTGTACATTTGGACTGAAGAAGTCAATGGGCAATCGATCCACAAGACACGGCGCTAGTAAGGTACGAATCTCGGACGATTTTTTCTCATAATTCTCGGGCTCACTTTCACAAGACCCGCAATAATAAACATCACCTAGGGCTGTGTAGTAACCACTTTTGGGCGAACCTAGTCCTTGGAAAACGGCCTCGCCATTCAGGAATGTGCTGAGCTTCATCACGGAAAGCGAAGGCTCGCTGCGCAACAAGGATATCGAGCGATATGTCTCAGGTGCCGTCATGAATCGCAGCTTCCCCTCAAGAGGGAGCGTGCGAAATGTTTCCTCCATAGCTTGCGCTAGGCTTGAATCATAAAGACTGATATGGTGGAAACAGCTTTGTAATCGCCTAAATGCCGTGCTCTGCTGTGCGACCCGAAGAGTCCTAAAAAACTCAATCGATTCCACCCAAGCAAAAACCCGAGGCAGCTTTCGTAGCACGGAGCGATATTTGCCAGCGGTGTCGGCCACCCAACTCAGGTCAGAACTGGTTAAATCAGCCCACCCAAATTGCGAATCCTGCGCTTGCCGTACGCTCTCGGTTATACCGCCGGTTGGTAAAGGCATCGTGTAATCAGTCGACATAAATTCGTTATGCTCCATGTGCTAAGACTTGCTCTTGAATCTGTCCGTCGTTCCAATGGGGGGATGTGCGATCGCCTGGCTACCTTCGTTAATTTAAGACGATATATTTGTTGATTACCCCGCGCGGAACCTGAAGGCCCAAGACCGGACATCTCATATCCTTTCAGAGCTAGCGAGCTAGCACTGCGCCCAATTTCAAACATCAACTTCCCAGAGGCTACTTACAGGGGACCCAACATCAACTTCCCAGAGGTTACTTACAGAGGACCCAACATCAACTTCCCAGAGGCTACTTACAGAGGACTCTCAACGTTTAACGGTAAAGCGCCAAAATGTCAATAGGAATTAAAAGTTTTTCTGTGGAGAACATCGGGTCAGAATTTCTCCGAAAGAGAACGTTTGGGAATGCGGATACGAATCGCCCTTTCGCGTGCTGTGCGAGCTTTCGAAACTCATCTGGTTAGTCAAATCTAGCCCAAGGTCGAATCTAAGAGCGCGCTTGGCAGAGCTCTCCTGCGAGCCGGCGGAAAGTCTGAATCCAAGACTCGGCCCCTGCAGCTACGCTCTCCCGTACCAGGCGAGTTGTTGTGGTAGGTTCAGTGAATCCATGTTCGCTCCAGTGTTTGATGTAGGCTGAAGCACTTTTCCAATCAGCAAAGGCCAGCCTCTTATCCCAAGCGGTCCCCCATTCATCAAACAGTGCCAGCGCTGAGGTGGCAAAAGCGAAAGCGTCCAACCAGCGCCCTCCAAGAAGAGCTTCGTATGCCAGAAACACGAGTGGCTCCGCGACCCAAGGTAATGTCTTCGCTGATGCCAGGATGTTTTGCATCTTGCTATCTGGAAAATTCTTGAACTCTCTTACGCCTGCACCGTAACACTCCAGCCCGAATTTTTCTTTGTCGGCTGTAACTTGTTCTGAACAACCATGAAATACCGGGGGAACTTGCTGAACCAACGGATGAGCCCAAGCTCCCCATTGGCTTACTTGAGAAAGCCAGCAATCTTTGGGTTCGGACTGCTCCGCTTGGTTTGCCATGTGCAATACGAGCAACGCACCAACTTCCCGCCTCGAGATCTCTTGATACTCGGCGCTTCGATTACGTCCAATAACAACGCTCTCCCAATCGGCAGTTTCCATCTGGGCTAAGACCTTAAATAAGTGGTTTCGTCGGATAGTGCAGAACAGATAGGCGAGTCTTTCCCCTTCTTCACCTGCAACGGCTGCCACTTTGGCACGATCCGAAATGGAAATCAGAGTGTGTCGATAAGCCTCGGTCGAATACACGCTGTGCAGCAAACCGGCCGCTATCACACTTTCCGGCTGACGCCAGTGGCAGAGAACCTTCATGGTGCCACGAAGATGATCGATCAAGGAGCGATGGGCCCCATGCGGTTGCTCCTGCGCCCCCCCTTTATCCAACATTTCTAGAATCTGATCTACCATTAGTAGGATCTCGATGAGTTCTTCTTCTCAGCAAGCTGTTCTAACAGTCAATGCCGCCCGCATTAGCCTCTTGGATCAGCTTGGTGGAACGCCCGTTCGCCGAGATCACCAACAAGCGATTGAAACGGCGTCTGCCAGTGCGCATAGTCATATTCATCAAGTAGCCGCAAATCCTTTATGCCCCCCGTATTTCCCAATCTCCATTCCGCCAAAACCCTGGATTCACGCCGATCGATGAGTTGAATCCAAGCTCCTTGAGTATGTCGGAGACGCCGGGGCAAACGATCCGAAATTCCAACGACGAAATAGTCGCGAGTCACACATAATCCGCGTGCGAAGCCTGATTTCGAGAGCTGATGTCGAAAACCGAGAGTCGACCGAATCATTCCCTCATTGGTATCTATCCAAAACAACTCCCCATCATGTAATGCTACAGAATGAATTGACCTACCAACATTGTGCAGAACACTCTGCAAACACAGCGTCGCGGCGTCAAAGCAATAGATGAAGCTCTCTTTTCCGAATGCATGAGCGGTGACAAATAACTGAGTGTCAGTCCATAGCAGCGAATTGAAATGGTATTGATCATCGCTCTCGGATCCCCCGATTGGGCAATACTCAATTGCTTCTTTCCTCAGGAGATCGAATTCGACGCAGCGGATATTTGATTCGCCAGGAATGGCTATCAGAGAGTTCCTCCATGGACTGACCGCCCAAATCATACCTTCATGGTAGCTCAGTTGATGAGTGTTGCCCTGCAACAAGGTGGTCAGAGTGCGTACATAGTTAAACTTTTTGTCAAAAACCAGAATCTGCCGATTATTAGCAATGAATATCTGTTCGGAGAACCAAGTTATTCCGAATGGGTTACATGAGTCTACTCGCTTCAGGGATAGATCGTTAAACTCAGGACGCATCGGTATGAGTTGCTCTAACCCCGATTCGAGGTTGAACACGATAGCTATGCACCGCATATCGGAAACCGTTGCAATAACTTTCATCACAGTAGTAATATCAGAAGGCACCTCTTGAGAGCGCACCTCCCGTAAATATTTTCCGCCCGAAGATTCCCTTAGTTCGATTATTCGAAGACATGCGAACGCGATCCGGACCGCCGCCTTCGTCGCTCCCTCAGCTTCTTCGTGCGGTCCGCTTTTCTAGGACGCGCGTTCGCACGCAACACGTCCGACTGCGCTCCAGAATGTTCGACACTGGCTTCCTATGCAGACCCAACAGCCAAGAGTACTCGCGTGAGACGAGATGAGCCTGCGGATTGAAAATTCAATAAGCTTGTCTTGACCATTTCAATTACCGCTTTTCTTCCGTTCTTCGATTGCCCACCATTAACCCACAGGCAGTCATTATGCTCTCTTTGTGGCAACACTATAGCACGCATGTAAAACCTCCACGACACTTCTCGTTTCGCCGCTGAGTGCAGAATGCTGCATCTATAAGAAATTTCTTCCCGTGATCTTCTCCTTACAGTAGAGACCGCGTCGGGCATATTCACATTTGGGCTGTTCCTTGGGGTGATAAGATTCCAGCGTGCACCCAATTTGAGTCCATTTTTCGTCTTAAGTATGTGTGACGCTGAAAATGCGATGAACTATTCATTCACTTCGCAACGCCACCATCGGATCCACTCGGGAAGCGCGCCTAGCAGGCAGATAACCCGCTAGCGCGCCGGCGGCTGTCATCAGGAGTGCGGAGCTAGCAATTGTCAATGGGTCGCTGGGTTTGAGACCGAAGAGAAAGGAATCCAACAGACGTGACGCCTCGATTACGGCCAGAGTTCCGACTGCAATACCGATCAGCACGAGAATGAGGGTTTCACGCATGATCTTGGCGAGAATCTCACCGCGACGCGCGCCCAATGCCATTCGAATGCCGATCTCTCGGGTTCGCAGGGAGGTGGTGAAGGTCATAATGCCGTACACGCCTAGGCAACCGAGTAGAGCGGCTAGCAATCCGAAGAAACTGTTGAGGCGCGCCAGTAGGCGTTCGCGAAACAGTGTGTCATCGATTTGCTCGACTTGGCTCTTCACCGAGAACAGCGCAAGGTTCGGATCCATGGACTGAGTAACGCGACGGACGGACGGCACCAGCACCAGAGGATCGCTTGCAGTGCGAATCTCGAAGCTCATGTCAGCCAGGCTTTGCAGGGAATCTCCACCCTCTAGAGGTAAGTTCACTTCCTGCTGGTATGGCATGTAAACGGTGGGGGGAGCGTCAGCTCGCAGATCGCCGAATTTAGCGTTGCGCGCCACCCCGACGATTTCGACGTCGGGTATGCGTGTGCCAAGGCTGAATCGCCTACCGATCGGGCTTCCGGCGCTGAAGTATTTACGAACGAACTGTTCGTTCACAACCGCCACCTTCGGTGTTGTCGCCGTGTCGCCCTCGCTCACACCGCGCCCGAGGACAATGGGAATGCCCATTGTTTCAAGGAAGTGCGGGCCGACGTGATTAACCCAGGCCTGAACCTTGTCTTTCTTCTCCCGGGCCTTGGGGACATACCCAGGGATACTAATTCCGTAAATCGACACGCCATCCCCAATTAAAGTGTGGTTCGACAACGTGACTCCAATCACTCCGGGTAGTGTCTGCAGACGTCGGGTGAATTCCTGATAAAACTCCACCAATCGCTGCTCTTTGTAGCCGTTCTGTGTGGGATCTATGTGGAACAGGAGAAGATTGTCCTGGTTGAATCCCGCATTCACGTCCCGGAGGTTGGCAAGCGTCCGGACGAACAATCCCGCACCTACTAGCAACAAAAGAGACAATCCTACCTGCGTCACTGCGAGCATCTTACCTAGTCCAAAGCGCAAACTATGATAGCGTTCGTGCGTTCCGAGTATTTTTCCACCACCTTCCTTGAGCGATTGGGTGAAATCGATACGAGTACTTCGCAACGCTGGTGAGAGTCCAAATACGATTCCAGTAAGCATCGAGACCGCCGCGGTGAAGCCAAGCACCCGCAGATCCGGCGCGACACTCAAACCAACAGGACCGCGACTGCTAGAAATGAAGGCAACCAAAAGATGGGTGCCCCAGAAGGCAATCGGTAATCCTAAGGCACCGCTGATAGCGGCTAATAGTACGCTCTCAGTCAGCAGCTGTTGAACCAGCCGCGATCGCTTGGCTCCAACCGCTATCCGGACGGCGATTTCTCTTCGCCGGGCAGTGCCACGTGCCAGGAGGAGAATGGCGACATTGGCGCAGGCGATCAGCAACACCATTCCCACCGCCGCCATCAAGACGAATAAGGACTCGGAGAATTCACCGCGGAGCTTCTCGAGACCCTTGCTTCCAGGCACCACATCCAAATGTGGAATGATTTCCGGCTTGGTGGTGGGCTTGATGTCTGGAAATATGCTCTGGCGCAACAGCACTTCTAATTCGGCACGTGCCTGTTGGTCGCTCACGCTCGGTTTCAGGCGGCCAATGATCAGCACCCACCAAGTGTCGCGAGCCCCAAAGAGTGTTCCCGCCAAGTTCTCCGTGCGGCTAGTGGACGCTTTTGGAGGTTCCGGCGACAATCGCGGCTCAACCTCTGGCTGGGCGTGAAGCGGCAGCCACGCTTCCACGGGGCGTCCCGGTTGCACGCCGTAGAACTGAGGGGGACATACGCCGACAATCATCACCGGAACGCTATTCACCGTAATCATTCGGCCCAGGACTCCTGGGTCACGCCCGAAATGCCGTTCCCAATAACCGTAGCTGATAACGGCGACGGGGCTAGCGCCGATGCGGTCATCGTCGGGTGTGAGTGCGCGGCCAACGATAGGCACCACACCCAGCGTCGAGAAGAATGTCCCCGACACAAGCTTCCCTCGCGCACGGTCGGAAACGCCTTTGTAACCCACGTTCCAATCGGTGTCGTCCCCGGCGACGGCTGCTACACTTGAAAACACGTGATTCTCCGCGCGGATATGCTCGTATCCGGGGTAAGAAAAGGATGTGCTTGTGTCGCGCCCGGCTTTATCCTTGCTGACATTACCCAATAGAGTGTTCATTATTCCATCCGGCCAGCCCTGCGAAGTCCAGTCAAGGAAGAGAAGTTGCTTCGGATTCTGAACCGGCAGCCTTTTGAGTAACAAAGCGTCAATCAGACTGAAGATTGCCGTATTAGCTCCGATACCCAATGCCAAAGAAAGCACCGCCACAGCCGCAAAGCCAGAGCTACGTCGGATGGTGCGAAGACCATAGCGGATGTCATGTCCAAAGTATTCCAGCCAGCGCCACACCCACAGACCGCGCTCCTCTTTGATCAACACAGGGTTATCGAATTTCCGCAACGTGGCAAAGTGACCTTCTTCCGGCGGCATTAATTTTTTTATGTTTAGATTTGTTTCGGTTTCAATGTGCTTGTAACTGTAGAGATCTCCCAGTCTTCTCTTGCGGCGGCTCATTATGCCTCTCATTTAGTCGATTTTGTCGGCAGCCGCATTGAATCTACGAGATTCCGGCGATCTGTCCCAATTGTTGCTTTACTCTCCAGTTGGCTCTGCGCCGTCGACATTGCCCCGGACTCCCAGTATCGTTTTGGACCAGGGATTGGAGGCGATTCATTCTTGACCAAAGAGGGACACATTAAACTTTTACAGTACACTTACGTTTTCATAGGTCGACGTTACTTGATCGACAGGACGAATAGCAAATGCATATCCATTCCGGAAATCTGTTTCGAACGGCTCCTTTACGATCTGTTATCGCGAAGAATGGGCAATCCATAGTAACAACTCATCGACACACTGCGCTGCTCAATCCGGTGGAAACGCGGGCGCTTCGCCTTTGCAAGGATTGCAGATCATGGGCTCACTTAACTGCTGCGATAAGCAGCAAACTTCGACTTGAGCAAGTGGAAGCACAAGCCATCTTAGAGCGCCTTCAGGCGCTCGGTATCTTAGTGGATGTGACAACAGCTTTTTCAAGCCTAGCCTCTGCTCTGGATATTTCCAAAGGAGCTGCGCGCATCACGAACGTGTCAATTTTTACAAAAAATCGACCTGAAGCCCTGGCTAAATGCATAAATACCTATGCTAGGAATTGCACGATCTTTGGCCATGAATGTGATTTTACCCTTTGGGACGATTCTCCCGGGCGCGAAACACAAGCATTAAACAGGTCAATTGCACGAACGGTATCTTCAGCGTTGTCGATTCGAGTTCGATATGTTGATATCAATATGCGGCAACATTTCTGTCGACATCTTTTCGAGGCAGGCATACCGAAAACCGTTTGTGAATTCGCTCTGTTGCCGTCCCCTATTTCCTTCTCAACCGGAGCAAATCGAAATGTAGCTCTCCTTGACAACTTGGATCGACTTTCACTATTTGTAGATGACGACACGACTGCTTCCTGTGCCGTTCATCCCCGTCACCATCAGGGACTCGGGATTGGCGGAGTCAAGGATCCTCGCGATTTTGAATTCTTCTCGAGCCGACTTGATGCCGCCCGATGCCAATTGTCTAAGAATATCGACATCATAGGCAACCATGAGCGCCTTCTTGGAAAGGCGCTAAATGAGTGTCTCGCAGAGAGAAATGGTGACGTTCAATTTCGCGATCCCTGCGCACATATGTTGGCAGATGATTCATCTTTGATACCGCACATCGCCATTACAATGCCAGGAAAACTGGGTGATTGTGGTCGTTCTCAACCACTTTGGGTTGTAAGCGCTCTTGGGCGAATTCGAAGCTATGACAACATGATTGGGGGGCAGGGCGATTTAACTCGCGATGTTTTGGAATGCGCGCCGTGTGATTTCATTGTTCACGGCCTTCCTTGTATGGCGATGGTTCTCGGCGTAGATGGCCGGCTTGCGCTTCCGCCGTTCAGCCCTCACTTTCGAAACGAAGATGGAGTGTTTGGTGCACTTCTCACCCGAATCATCGCGAACTCTGCCATGGGTATCGTCAATTATGCAGCGTTTCACAATTCAGAGCCCGAGAGACGATACGCAAATAACGACCAAGCGAGATTTTCGGATCTTCTAATTTCAATTGTAAATTCTCAGTCGTCGATGCTTCGGTCGCCTTCTTCAAATATTCAGCTTTTAGCGCGATATTTTATGGAAATAGCGGCCCAAGAAGAGCGAGAAATAGAAGTACTCTGCAGGGAATGGTTGGCCAGCCACTATATCGCCTGGCTAAACAACTTATACGTCGACAATGACGATATGAAAATGCTTCCAAAAGCCGTCTCCACATATTTTGATAGTCAAGCTCATAAGATATATTCTTTGGTTACACGTCGCGAATTAAATTTACCAATAGAATTTTGTTCATCGAAGAGCAGCGATTGGGAACAGTTTCGTATTGAATTACGAAAAATGGGCGAGCTTTTGCTCTGGTGGGAAGATATGAAAGTTGCGACGAAAACATTGAAAGATAAAGGAATAAAGCTCAGTTCGATGGAAAATGACGTATTTTGAGTGCAACCAACATGCAGCGCCCATGGAGCCCATGATCCTCACGGCCATGCGCGTAAGGCTCAGAAACAATAGTTTTTTCTTCGCATGGGTACTCGTGGCAAGGATGAACCTTATTTAAGGAATTCGATTTCGGAATGAGACACCTCACGCGCGGGATGCCCCCGACCGACAGAGGCGTTTTCAAAACACATCACAAGCCAAAATAACTCGCCAGTTAACTCACTTGAGCTCCTGCCCGAGAAGATGTCGGCGAGCTGGGTCCACGGTTGGTCTTGGGTTCCGAGAGCCGATCTCACCTCCGCTTCAAAAAAGAACGCCCGGGCAAATTCGATGTTGAAGATCCGGCGTTCCCTGAAGAGCGCTATTTGCGAAAGCCGAAACAGCCAGCCCGGGCGCCGCAACAAATCAAAGAGCCTGCTGTACCAGTTCGCCTGTCGGACGCACTCTTTCGTCAGCAATTCGTCATTACTGTCACCGTACTTGAGAACTGTCCGCAGCGGATGAGATACAGGCAACATGGACTTCGATTCGATCAAGAACAGCAACCCGTCTTGTTTCACGACTTGGTGGAGACCCCGCACAGCAAGCGCAGGATTCAACCAATGAAAAGCCTGACAAAGAGTCACGACATCATAAGTGTCCTCGTGCAGCACCAGCTTATTCGCGCATGCCCGAACGAATTTAGGAGGATGAGATTGCGAACGTGCTTGCAAGCGCGCAGTGTTCACGAAGTTGACAGATGAATCAATACCCACTACGTGGTTTGATGTTTCAGCAAGTTGTCTAGCAATTTCCCCCGTACCGGTCGCGATATCCAGGATATGGGTTTCTCGGGTTACCCCTGCAGTTCGTATGATGTTGTTACACACTTGTCGCGGGATGCGTCTCGCGCTACAGTAGCTGGCGATCATCTTCTCTGTGTACGGCGAGCCGCTTTTTTGTCCTCGCACCAGGATACCGGCATCCACCAAACGCTTAAGCATTACTCCTGCCGCATTCACAGTTGTTTCCAACTGTTCTTGCCGAACGTGTCGCAGATAAGTAGAAATAGCATCTACCACCGCCGTCGGCTCAGAACTTCTGAAACATGAAAGCAGTACCCTCTCGTTTTCGGTGATCCGTAATTTCCGTTCTGGATATGCAAAGTCGTGCAGGATCGGGTTTCCCCGATCATCAACTGCGAGACTCATATGCTCAGCGACATAAAGCGAGCGACCATCTTCGGCAGGATCAAAAGTTTCCAATTCTACCTCACCTTCCGTGGGCACAAAGGACCAGCAGTTGCGGCTGCGTAAATTTGTGATGGCAAAATTGAACGATCATGATAGCAACAACAGAACTAAATGATAGCAACATTGTGTCGGGATTGTCAGACACACACATAATAACGTGAAAGTTATGGGAGGCTAACCGCGCGGAGAGACGAAACGGGTTCCGGCCCGATTGTCCGGTTGCATGGAAGGATTATTAAAGGGCGGGTTGCCAGTAACAACCGCAATGACCACTATAATTATTTGCACAAGCAGAATGAATTGGAAGGCGCCGTTGAACGGATCGACAGTGTCCAAAGAATACGCGAAGACTTTCGTTGTTCGAACAATCATCCCGATTCGAAACGCAGCGGTGAACGCGCTTGAAATCAAGAACATGCTGGACCATGCAAAGTTAAAGCACCCAATCTTTTACTAAATCGCCAACCCGAGCTCTTAGGGATTTCTATTGTTACAACTCCCGCGAAACCACTCTGCCCTCATAAAATCCGTTAAGAAGCACCACTATCCTTTTTAAAGACCTCGAAACCTCCCTTGCGGTGTAGTTATCTCTTTCAGCTCTCCCTTCGTTTTTCTGCAAAGAATGCAGTCCGACGGCGGAACCCGTCAAGGTTTCCCTCCGGCTCGCTACGCTCGACCTTTGACTGAACCCGCGCGCCCGCCTGCTGCCACCCTCTCCGCTAGAAAACGAAGGTAAACAATCGAAGGGCGAAACCCTTTCGGTTGTAATTCCAAACCTTCAATCGAATGGAGAACATCGTGAAAGCAGAAGAAATCAATCTCAAAACCAAAGAAGCCGTCAACTTTTTAGCCCAAGCTCTGGAATCGGGACAGAGTGAAGTCCTGAGTCAGTATCTTTTGGCGATGGCGAAGTTTCATACCTACAGTTTTGGCAATATCCTGCTGATCGCCAGACAGAAACCTACCGCAAGCAACGTAGCCGGACTAAGAACGTGGAATACGCTTGGCCGCTTCGTTAAACGCGGCGAGAAAGGCATCACGATTCTCGCTCCGATGGTCGGAAAACGCAGTCCACATCGAGACGAAGTTTCAACCGAGATCGCCAGCGACAATGCAGCGGATGAGCGTAAATCAATAACAGAATTGTACGGTTTTCGTGCCGTATACGTGTTTGACATCAGCCAGACCGAAGGCAAAGAGCTTCCCGTGCTGACCGAAGTGCAGGGTGAAGTTGCAGATTATCGGGAACGGCTCAGGAAGTTTGTCGAGTCACAGAAGATCAAACTGAACTACTCGGAGAAGATTGCACCCGCCAAAGGTTACTCGAAGGGCGGGACGATCACGCTGCTCTCTCGAATGCGATCAGCCGAGGAATTTGCCACGCTGGTGCATGAGATTGCCCATGAAATGCTGCATTGGGGAGAACGTCGCACTTTGACCACCAAGCAAGTGCGCGAAACCGAAGCCGAGACCGTGTCCTTTGTTGTATCGCAGGCGATTGGACTGAATACCGGAACGTCATCGCAGGATTACATACAGCTTTGGCATGGAAACGCAGAGCTATTGCGCGAGAGCCTTCAAGCCATCCAGCGCACCGCGGCCGTAATTCTTGGGAGCATTGCTCCCGAGCCGCCGAAACGAGAACCGGAATCAGGGTTTGTCCCTGACTTTGAGTCTGAACCAGCAGCGGCTGTGGCCTAAACCAAGACACCGAAAACAGATAGACGCTCACTCTTGCGTTTGCGCCGGAGTGAGTGGTCATAACCATTTTTTGAAAAACGACAATTGACAGGAGAAAAGTCATGCAAAATACAAAGCAAGCAGCAACCGCAAATGAATACCGCAATATCGCACTCGAATCGTTAGTAGAATCACCCACCAACCCGCGCAAACGGTTCGATGAAACCTCACTGCAAGAACTAGCAGCCAGTATTAAAGCCCAAGGACTCTTGGAACCGCTTTTAGTCAG
>Ga0134126_10001719_pt1 | contig 27882 bp, 26 predicted proteins | sample KB31752_FD_96881 | JGI IMG/M metagenome (GOLD analysis project Ga0134126, IMG submission 96881) | Terrestrial soil microbial communities with excess Nitrogen fertilizer from Kellogg Biological Station, Michigan, USA - KB3-175-2 | ecosystem: Environmental > Terrestrial > Soil > Unclassified ... | reverse complement strand
GGCGGGTGCCCGAGCGCGACCCCCGGACCGAGATCGGCCGCCTGGGCCGGTCCCTGAACGCGATGCTGGCCCAGATCGAGACCGCCTTCCACGCCCGGTCCGCCTCCGAGCGGGCGGCCCGGCGCTCGGAGGACCGGATGCGGCAGTTCGTGGCCGATGCCAGCCACGAGCTGCGTACCCCGCTGACCGCCATCCGCGGCTTCGCCGAGTACTACCGTCAGCGCGGCGGGGTGGACCTGACCGGCGCCGCGGCCGAGGCCGGGCCGGCCGTGCTCTCCCGGCCGCCGGACCAGCCAGCCGCCCTCAACGGCGATGCGGCCAACGGCGATGCGGCCAGCGGCGATGCGGCCAGCGGCGATGCGGCCAACGGCGGGGGGTCCGGCCAGCTGGCCCCGGCCGACCTGGACCGGATCATGCGGCGGCTGGAGCAGGAGTCGTCCCGGATGGGCGTCCTGGTCGAGGACATGCTGCTGCTGGCCCGGCTGGACCAGCAGCGGCCCCTGGAGCACCGGACGGTGGACCTGCTGACCCTGGCCGCCGACGCCGTGCACGACGCCCGCGTGGTCGCGCCCGACCGCAGCATCAACCTCACCGTCGGGGCCGGCGCGGCACTGCTGGTCCTGGGCGACGAGGTGCGGCTGCGCCAGGTCATCGGCAACCTCATGAGCAACGCGCTGGCCCACACCCCCGACGGCACGCCCATCGACGTCCGGATCCGGTCCGGCAGCCTCAGCGAGGCCCCGACCCACGCCCAGGCCCGGCCGCCGGTGCCGGCCGAGGGGGCGGTCCGCCCCGGCGCCGGGGCCAGGTCCGCGGCCGTGCTCGAGGTAGCCGACCACGGGCCGGGACTGACCCAGGAGCAGGCCGAGCACGCGTTCGAGCGGTTCTACCGGGCCGACCAGGCCCGGACCACCGTCGGGACCGGCCTGGGCCTGGCCATCGTGGCCGCGCTGGTGGCGGCGCACGGCGGCGCCGTGTGGGTCGAGTCGGTGCCGGACCAGGGGGCCACGTTCCGCATCGCGCTGCCGCTGGCCCCCGAGGCCCTGCACGACGCCGAGCACGACACCGAGCATGATGCCGAGCACGACGCGGAGGGCGCGGCCTTACGCCCGCAGCGCCCGCAGGGTCCGCAGCTCCTGCAGGGTCCGCAGCTCCTGCAGGGTCCGCAGGGTCCGGGGCCCGGCTCAAAGGGCGAGAACGGCGCGGGCGGCGGCTAGCGTCTGCCCGGTGTAACCACGGCCGAACAGGCAGCAGTGCACCAGCAGCGGGTGCAGCTGGTGCAGCGGCACCCGGGCCCGCCAGCCGTCGGCCAGCGCCGACACCTCCTGGTAGCCGGCCAGGATCTGGTCCAGGCCGGGCGCGCCGAACAGGGCCAGCATGGCCAGGTCGGTCTCACGGTGCCCGCCGTGCGCGGCCGGGTCGATCAGCCAGCCCCGGCCGCCCGACCACAGCACGTTGCCCGACCAGCAGTCGCCGTGGATCCGCGCCGGCGGCTCGGCGGGCCCGGCCACCTGCGCCGCGTGCCCGGCGGCCGCCTCGGCCAGGCCGGCCTCGGCCGCCGTCAGGGCGCCCGCGTCCCTGGCCAGCCGGACGTAGGGCAGCACTCGGGCCTCGGCGTACCACTCCGCCCACCCGCAGCCGGCTGGCGCGGGCTCGTTGGGCAGCGGCAGGCCCGCGATCACCCCTGGCCACGGGGCGCCGAACGCTGGCGCCCCGGCGGCATGCAGGACGGCAAGTTCTCTTCCGAAACGAGAGGTTGCCCGGGCCTCCGGTGCCCCCATCTCGATCCAGTCCAGGGCGAGAAAGTCACCGGCCACCGCCAGCACGCACGGGACCGCCGTGGCACCCGCCGCGGCTAGCCAGCGCAGGCCGCTGGCCTCGGCGGCGAAGCCGGGCCCGGCCGACGCCTGCCCCGCACTGCCGGGCCGGAGGCCCGGGTCAGGCCCGTCGATCGAGGCGTCCCGGCTGACCTTGACGAACACGCTGCGGCCCGTCCCAATTTGCAGCCGAAAATGAGCAACCCCGTGCTGGCCGCCCAGGCTGCGGACGGCACTGACCTCGGCGCCCAGCTCCTGCTCCAGGCGGGCGATGATGCCGCTATCCACGGCGCTCCGCCCCCCGGCCTTAGCTCAGTCGCTCGGCCAGCCGGGCGGTGAGGCCCCTGGCCGCGGCCTGGACTAGCTCGAAGGTCTCCTCGTACTCGGCCGGGCCGCCGTGGTAGGGGTCGGGCACCTCGGCGTCCGGCTCGGCCGCCGGGTCGAACGAGCGCATGAGCCGGATCCGCCCGTTGGCCAGCTCGGGATCCGCGGGCCGGCCCGGCTGGCCGGCTGCCAGCTGCCGGAGGTTGGCCAGGTTGCGCTGGTCCATCACCACGAACAGGTCGTAATTGGGCAGCCAGCCGGAGTTGACCTGCCGGGCGATGTGCTGCGAGCCGTCGTAGCCGCGGCGGCTCAGCTCGGCTCGTGCCCGCTCGTCCATGGGCCCGCCCAGGTGCCAGTCCCCCGTGCCCGCGCTCTCCACCGTGACCTTGCCGCCCAGGCCCGCCTGCTCGACCTCGTCGCGCAGGATCACCTCGGCCATCGGCGACCGGCAGATGTTGCCCAGGCAGACCAGCAAGATCCGGTAGTCGCCGTCCGGGTCGCGGGGCGCCGGCAACCCCGGGGTCGATGCTTCGCTGTCAGCAGCCATGGGCTCAAGCATGCCCGATGCCGTCCGGCCCACTACCACCTGCCACGATGTACTGCATGATTTCGCCGGTCAGGTACCGTTCGCTGTCGTTCTGGCATGACACCGTGCCGGGCACGCTCACTCCCGGTGAGCCCCTCCAGTCCGATACCGAGGCTGACGTGGCCATCGTCGGAGCCGGGTTCACCGGCCTGTGGACCGCTTACTACCTGGCCAAGACCGCCTCTGACCTGCGGGTTGTCGTCTGTGAGCGGGAGATCGCCGGGTTCGGAGCGTCGGGCCGTAACGGCGGCTGGTGCTCGGCCCTGTTCCCGGCCTCGCTGAACAAGCTGGAGCGGATGGCGGGCCGGGACGCGGCCATCGCCATGCAGCGGGCCATGCAGGAGACCGTCGACGAGGTCGGCCGGGTGGCCACCGCCGAGGGCATCGACTGCCACTACGCCAAGGGCGGCACGGTCATGCTGGCCCGCACCCCGGTCCAGCTCGAGCGGGCCAGGGCCGAGATCGCCGAGGCCCGCGAGTTCGGGTTCGGCGAGGAGGACCTACGGCTGCTGACCGCGACCGAGGCCGGGGAGCGGGCCGGCGCCACGTCCGTGCTCGGCGGCACCTACACGCCGCACTGCGCCGCCATCCACCCGGCCCGGCTGGCCCGCGGGCTGGCCGAGGCGGTGCGCGGGCTCGGCGTCGAGGTCTACGAGCAGACCCCGGTCCGGGAGATTCACCCCGGCCGGGTGGTCACCGCCTCAGGGACCGTGCGGGCCCGGTACGTGGTCCGGGCTACCGAGGGCTACACCCCGCAACTGCCGGGCCTGGAGCGGGCCGTGGCGCCGGTGTACTCGCTCATGGTCGCCACCGAGCCACTGCCGGAGGAGGCCTGGGCCCAGATCGGCCTGGCCGGCCGGCCCACGTTCGGGGACCTGCGGCACCTGATCATCTACGGGCAGCGGACCGCCGACGGCCGGCTGGCCTTCGGCGGCCGGGGCGCGCCGTACCACCTGGGCTCGGCCATCCGGCCGTCCTTCGACCGGGTCCCGGCCGTGTTCGAGGCGCTGCGGCGGACGCTGGCCGAGCTGTTCCCGGTCCTGGGCGATGTCCCGGTGACCCACTGCTGGGGCGGGCCGCTGGGGGTGCCGCGCGACTGGTGCGCCTCGGTGGGCCTGGATCAGGCCACCGGGCTGGCCTGGGCGGGCGGCTACGTTGGCGACGGGGTGTCGACGACCAACCTGTCGGGCCGGACCCTGGCCGATCTCATCACCGGCCGGGACAGCGAACTGGCGGCGCTGCCGTGGGTCGGCCACCGCTCGCCGCCGTGGGAGCCGGAGCCGCTGCGCTGGCTGGGGCTGAACGCGGGACTGCGGGTCATGAGCGTGGCCGACCGGGAGGAAGCCCGCACGGGACGGCCTTCGCGGGCGGCGGCATTCATGGGCCGGTTCCTGGGCGAATGACTGAGCTGGGGGTGCTGCGGCCCGCTGGGCGGTGATTCGCACGGCCCGGGAAGTTGCGCTACGATCACTGCGTTCAAGCGCCGCTAGCTCAATTGGCAGAGCAGCGGACTCTTAATCCGCGGGTTCGGGGTTCAAGTCCCTGGCGGCGCACCCGTACTGACCTGGTGTTTTTACTATATCTTTACCCTGGTCAGCGGCCGTTTCCTGGCCATGTTTGCTCCACGTTTGCTCGTCAGTCGGAAAATAGTTGATCATGGCCGCCGGACGCCTTGGTGCAGCCCTACCTATGGTTATACGCAGCGTGATATCTGGCGGGAAGACGCAGGTAGAAGGCTCGCTGCTGACGTGGTGCCCGGATCGGCCGGGTGTCCCGCTGGCGCCATCGTCTGCGGAAGAGGGCGGCTGGTCCGCCTGGATGGCCAGCCAGGTATACGCGTGGTACACGCCAGGTCCATCGCGCTCCGTAACCGGGAACGGCGCAGGCAGCCGTAGCGGCTACCGTCGACCGCTGCAGCGGGCCCGCTAGGCACCCGGCCGCGCCCCGGGGAACTCTTCCGATGTCCTCAGGTGGGCGACCCGACCAGGGACAACGACAGTCTCGGGCTATTCAAGACCGGTATTGCCTGTGCGGGGCGGCACGGTCCCAGACTGCCTGGAACGCCGCTGCGGCCAGCCCGACGAAGGGTGGCCTCTCCCGCATGTCAGCGGCCGCCGGTGATGCCTCCCCCATGAAGTAGCTGACCAGGGTCGCGCTGCCGTCGAAGAGCCAGCAGTCATTGCCGGGCAGCATCAGGTCTGATGCCTTCTGTCGGGGCAGCGCCGGCCCGACCCTGAGCAGGCCGCCGCAGGCAGGCCTGACGCAATCTCGTGCCGCGGGCCCCGGCCGGGAAGCACCTAGTGCGGCCATGGGGAGAATTCCCCATGGAACGCCTCCCGGCAGACTGCGACCGTACGTGATTAACTGACTACGTCTCATTTCCTGGCGGAGGTTCCTGCCGATGACCGGCCGCGCTCGCCCCGCCGCCTACATCCGCGCCCGGCGCGGCGACCAGGACGAGCTGGCCCGCCAGCGCGAGGCCGTGGCCGACGGCAGCCGCCAGCGCGGCTGGCCACCGCCGGTCATCTACGCCGAGAATGAGGCGGACCTGGCCGCCGGGCATGCGCCCGAGCTGGCCCGGCTGGCCGCCGCTATCGAGGGCGGCCGCCACGACGCGTTACTCATCACCGAACCCGGCGCGGTCTTCGGCACCGCGCCGCACCTGCTGGACCTGCTGGCCCGCTGCAGCCGCAACGGCGTCACCGTCGGGTTCCTGCTCCCGCCCGCACTCGCCGGGGCCCCCGTCATGCGGCTGCCCGCGGCGGCCAGCCCGCCCCGGCCCCCGGTCCTGTTCGAGCGCGAGGACTGGGCCATCCTCGCCCGGGCCCGCGCCGAAGCCCTCGCCGCCCTGTTTCCTGACTGGCGGATCTGGCTCGACCAGGCCGGCTGGCACGCCCGCCGCCGCCAGGACGCCTACCTCCAGGCCCGCTACAACGGCGCCCCCGCCTACAGCGTCCACGCCGCCACCCCCACCGCGCTGGCCGCCCAGCTGTGCTGGCAGCACGCCGCCGACCAGCACGCACCCGACGGCTGCACCACCCGGTAACCCCGCGCACCAGCCAGGCCCGCTCCGCCGCCCCCCGCAGTTCCGAAACCCCAGCCGCATCCCAGCACAGGCCATTGCCCCGCGGCTGGGTCATGGTCCCGCGGCCGCCCGCCCTTGTACCGGGCGCAGAGGGAACCGACTGCGGCATCCTGCGCGACGTCCTCGCTGAGACCACCCGCCGCGGCTTCGCCATCGACGACATCGCCACCCGGGCACTCGGCGCCGGCCAGCCACCCGCCGCCGCCGGGCGCCCGGTGGTCCAGGTCACCCCGCACGTCCACGGCCGGGCGCCCGTCACCGACCTGGCCGCTGCCCTGTCCGAGATCAGCGACGTCAGCGCCGTCCTGGCCGCCGACGCCAACACCACCGACGAGTAACCAGTCCACCGCCCGCACCCGTCACGCCCAGGGCTGATCCCGGCTGACCCGTGACGAGATCCGCAGGGCCACCTACATGCAGGCCATGCCCACAGCTGGGTACCTGCCCGACAGCTTTCCCGCGACCGGGGGCGCGCTATACGCCAGCAAGCACAACCCGTTCATCCTCTACAACGACATCCGGCTCAACCCCGCACGCGTGGGCAACATCAAGCCCTACACCAACATGGCCGCCGACCTGAACAGCCCCCACCCGCCGCGCTACGTCTGGATCAGCCCCGACGAGTGCAGCAACATGCACGGCGGCATCAGCACCGCCATCGCCGGATACCCCGACACGCCCTGCCCGTACTCCGACGTCGCCAGGGACACCAACGACGAGTCCCTCAAGGCCGCGGTCCAGACGATCATGTCCAGCAAGGCCTGGACCGGCAACAGCGTCATCTTCCTGACCGCCGACGAAGCCGACTACGACGGCACCCAGCCCAGCGACAACTACTACCTGTCCGTCGCCGGCTGCTGCGACTCGCCCTACGAGCCCGCCGGCGACCCCGAGATCAGCGCCAGCTGGCCCGGCGGCATCTACGGCGGCGGATCAGCACCGATGATCGTCATCAGCCGCCTCGGACCGCGGCACGCCACCGACGCCACCCCGTCCAACCACTACTCCATGCTGCTCAACCGGTCACGGACCCGCACGAGATAACCGCAGACGGCCTGGGTGCCAGCCAGGCACCCGGGCCCGCCAGCACCGGGACGACTGTGGCACCCGTGCCGCCGCTTCAGCAGTGGCGGGGTGGTTAGTGGCTGGTCAGGTGGATGACGCCGACGTCGGATAGTCCGTTGAGGGCGAGCTGGACGGCGAGCGCGGCGAGCAGGAAGCCGAATACTTTCTCGGTGATCAGCATCCGGCTCTTGTCCAGGTGGTTGCTGACGTGCACGGCCCAGCGGAAGGTGGCGACGTCGAGGGCGAAAATGACGATGAGGATGCCGACGGTGGCGGCGAAGACTGAGATGGAGGCGGCTTCCGCGGAGCCGGTGACCAGGACGACGATACCGGCTGGGTTGAGCAGGTAGGGCACGGCCAGGGGGAAGACGGCGAGCTTCATCGGGTCCTGGTTTCCGGGCTGGTGGCCGCCGCTGTTGCTGTCTGGCTGGCTGAGCACCATGGTGACGGCGATGATGAGCAGGATGATGCCGCTGGCGACGCCGAGGGCGCCGGGGGAGAAGTGCAGGAGCCGGGTCAGCAGGCCGCCCAGGATCAGCAGGGCCGCCGAGACGATGGCGGCGGTGGTGAGCATCTTGCGCACGACGCGCTGCTGGGTGTCGTGGCTCATTCCGCTGGTGGCCTCGAGGAACGGGACCAGCGCGATCTTCGGGCCGACGCCGATCAGGAGCAGCAGGAACGTGTCGATGACGAAGGTGGCGTCGAGCTTGTCGAGTTCCATGCCAGCTCTTCCGTGGCGTGGTCAGATCCGGTGGGCGCGGGAGGGCAGGCGCATGCCGCGCAGCACGTCGGGGTCCAGCCGGGTCAGGGCGTCGCCGGCGGCCAGCTTGTAGCCGTAGGTGTAGGTCGGGGTGTTGTAGGCCATCCGGACCACGTCCTCGACGGTGGCCTCGTTGTGGAGCAGGGCCTGTCCGGTGCCGGCGATCTCGGCGGCGGTCTCGCAGATCACGTGGACGCCCAGCAGCACCCCGGTGCGGCTGTCGAAGATCAGCTTGAGCAGGCCGTCCTGCCCGGCGATGACACCGCGCGGGATAGTGCCGAGCTCGCAGCGCCCGACCTCGTACGGGATCCCCTGGGCGGCGCAGTCCTCCTCGCTCTTCCCGGCGCGGGCCACTTCGGGCAGTCCGTAGATAGCGGCGGCGGGTATCTGGTCGACGTGGGCGGAGAAGTCGAGGTCCAGGGCACCGCACAGGGCACGGCGTCCCTGGTCGGCAGCGATCGAGGCGAGGGACGGGCCGATCACGTCGCCGGCGGCGAATACCCACGGGCAGCTGGTCCGCAGCTGGTCGTCGACGATGATCCGGCCGCGGGCGTCGGCTTCGACGCCTGCTTTGTCCAGGCCCAGGCCCGTGGTGGTGACGCTGCGCCCGGCGGCGAACAGCAGCGCGTCGGGCCGCAGCCGCCGGCCGTCGCTCAGCTCGACGGCCAGGTTCTCGCCATCCCGGCGCGCCGAGGCCATGCCGGTACCCAGGATCACCTGGTTGCCGCGGCCGCGGACGACCTGCTCGAGCCGCCGGGAGATCTCGGCGTCCATCATCGTGGCCAGCCGCGGCGCGGCATCCAGGATGGTGATGGGGATGCCCAGGGCCGAGAAGATGGTGGCGTACTCGATCCCGATCGCTCCGCCTCCGACGATCAGCAGGTTCCGCGCCATTCCCGTGACCTTCGCCGTGAGCGTCTCGGAGTCAGCCACGCGCGGATCGTCGAACGGGATGCCGGGCGGACGCAGCGGCCTCGACCCGGTCGCGATGATGACCCGCTCAGCGCGCAGGCGCGTCTGCGTGCAATCGCCGGCACGGACTAGCACCGTGTGATCGGCCTCCAGCCGCGCCTCGCCCTGGATCAGGTGCACGCCGCGCTCGCGGATACGGCCCAGGGTTGCCTGCCGGAGCTGCTCGCTGACCTCCCGCGCGCGAGCCCGGATCGCCGGGTAGGCCACCTCCGCCGGCGCGGACAGGGCGACCCCGTAGATCTTCTCCTTCTCGAATGAGCCGAAGTAGACCGCGGCTTCCCGGAAGGTCTTGGTCGGCGCGCCGCCGCTGGTGACCACCGTGCCGCCGACCACATCCCGCTCGACCAGCGCGACCGAGTACCCCAGGATTCCGCCGAGCTCGGCCGCCGTCTCCCCGGCCGGCCCCGCGCCGATGATCACTACGTCAAAGTCGCTCATGCCGCCCTGGGAAGGCATAACTGATCTCCGTCCAGCCCGACCGCGCCCGTGACGTGAATCATTTCCGCCACCCAGGCGGCGAGCCTCACCCCGCCGGGATGATTTGCGGCCGGCCTGGTGCACGCACGATGAGCCAGTGGCGGCGCCTGAGGATCCGCTGGCCTTGCTGCGCAGCCAGAGCTACCTGCAGCTCCTGGCGGTGGCAGCGCTGCTGGGCGTGCCGGTCTCCGCGGCCGCCTACGGCTTCCTGGCCCTGGTGACCTGCCTGCAGGAAGAGATCTTCACCCACCTTCCGCACGGGCTCGGCTTCGCAGCCGAGCCATCGTGGTGGCCGGTGCCGGTCCTGGCCGCCGGCGGCGTGCTGGCCGGGCTCGCGATCAGGTACCTGCCCGGCCGGGGCGGCCCGTCCCCGGCCGAGGACTTCAAGCTCCACCCCCCTCCCCAGCCGCGGCAGCTCGCCGGCGTCATCCTGGCAGCCCTGGCGACACTGTGCTTCGGCGCCGTGCTCGGGCCTGAGATGCCGCTCATCGCCGTGGGCGGCGGGCTGGCGGTCCTGGCCGTGCGCCTGGCACGGCAGCCGGTGCCGAAACAGGCCGCCTCGGTCCTGACCGCCACCGGCAGCTTCGCGGCGCTCAGCACGCTACTGGGCTCGCCTCTGCTGGGCGCGTTCTTGCTTATGGAGGCCTCCGGGCTGGGCGGCCCGACGCTCGGGCTGGTCCTGGTGCCCGGGCTGCTGGCGTCCGGGATCGGCTCGCTGATCTTCATCGGCCTGGACAGCCTGACCGGCCTGGGTACGTTCTCGCTGGCGATCCCCGGCCTGCCGCACTTCGCCCGGCCCGATGTGGCCGAGTTCGGCTGGGCGGTAGTGATCGGACTGGCAGCGGCTCTGCTCGGCCGGGGCATCAGGTGGCTGGGCAGGTCCCTCAAGCCCTACGCCGACCGGTCCCCGCTGCTGACCATCCCGCTGGCCGGGATCGCGGTCGGGGTCCTTGCTTTCGCGTTCGCGCAGTGGACCGGCAAGCCGACCTCCGACGTGCTGTTCTCCGGGCAGGACCAGCTGGGCCCGCTCATCACCCACGCCGCCAGCTACGGCGCGGGAGCCCTCATGCTCCTGCTGGCCTGCAAGGGACTGGCCTACGGGGCGTCGCTGGCCAGCTTCCGCGGCGGACCGGTATTCCCCGGCATGTTCCTGGGCGCCGCCGGCGGCGCCGCGCTATCCCACGTGCCGGGGCTGCCGCTGGTGCCTGCGGTCGCGATGGGCATAGGAGCGATGTCGGTAGTGATGCTGAGCCTGCCGCTGACCTCTGTCCTGCTCGCCACCGTGCTGCTGGCTTCGGACGGCCTGGCCGTGACGCCAGTGGTCATCGTGGCCGTCGTCGTCGCGTACGTCGCGCACGCGCGGCTCGCACCCGAGCCAGCCGCGCAGCACGGGGCCGCCGTGCAGCCCGACGTTCCCGGCCCCCGCGCGCAGGCCCCTGGCCGCTCCGAAGGACCGCCGTCGCGCTGGTCCTGATCACGACCGAGGTGCCGGTTCCGGGATCATTCCCGCCGGGTGATGTGCCATCGCCCGCGGCGCCGAAGATGCCAGGGATCAGCAGAGTGCGGCGGACGACGGCGACGCGTCCCGGCCTCGGCGTGCCTGGCGCGCGGGCACGATGACGGGCTCGGAGCAGGCGCGGCGTCATGATCGAAAACGGGGGCCAGATGCCAGCGAGGAGCGCCACGCATCCCAGCATCGATGAGCGCAGAGCCCAGCGAATGCCGTTTCTCGGCACCCCAATGATCATGGAAGTGTTGAGACCGTCAGTAGAAACCACCCCCGGCACTATGGCCTCGTTTTCGAGCGGCGCCAAGGACTCGGTGGTGACCGTGGCTCACCTGGATCCGGTAGGGGCGGTCGGCGGCCGAGACGCTGCGGCGCTCCTGGCGGCTGACGTTTCACCTCGCCGCGACCTGGGGTAATCACGAGATAACCATATGTCACAGGACGGGGATGGGACATGGGGATGCTCGACGGCGTCATGCAGCGGCTGGGCGGATCGCAGGCGGGCCTGCAGGGCCTGACCCACAAGCTGACGCAAGGCGGCCTGAGCCAGCAGCTCCAGTCCTGGATCGGCCACGGCGACAGTCACCCGGTCAGTGGCCAGCAGGGCACCCGGGCGCTGGGCGAGGTTCAGGTCCAGCAGCTGGCTGACCAGGCCGGCGTGCCGCCGGAGGAGATGAGCGAGAAGCTCGCCAGGGACCTGCCCCAGTACGTAGACCAGGCCACTCCCGACGGACAGCTCCCCGGAGCCGCAGACGCGGGAGGCTCCCGCGGGGCAAGCGGCCGCTAGCCCAGGTTATGCCGCGGCGCCCGCACGCGATGTGCGCGCCATCCGGCACACTGACCGCCGCGCCGGGACCCGGCTGGCTGGCTACCGCTCCCGGCCAGCCGCCCGCCCGGCCGCTGGAAAGAGGAGACCGATCGTGACCGTGTCCGCTGCGGCCAGCCAGAACCTGCCGTCCGATCCCGGCCAGGACCTGCGCGCCGAGCCCGGCGACATCCTGATCGTCGACGCCGCAGGCGCCACTGCGCTGCCTCGCGCCGGCACGATCACCAGCGTGAGCCCAGGCGGATCACCGCCCTACCTGGTGCACTGGCACGCCGGGGACTACGAGTCACGCATCTGGCCCGTCCCCGGCACCCGCGTCCTCAAGCGAGACCGGCCAGCCGCACGATCCTGAGCAGCCACCGCCGCGCCGCATGTGGCTCAGTGACGGCAACAGCACGGCCGGCTTGGCTTTCGGACCCCGGACCGACGGTGCGGGTCGGGCCGTCAAAAGGAAGAGCTCCCCCATACCCGAGGGCCTCTCGCGACAGCGACCGCGTGTGATACCCGGCTACATCCATTTTCGCCGGGGCGACTTGGTGACAGCAGACCGTGAGCGCCCGGCCGCCTACATCCGCTGCGCATTAGGCGACGGGTCCATCGGGTCGCCGATGCGGCCTCCACCTGGCGATGGAGTGAAAGAACTCGCGGATATCGGTGACAAGTTCGGCGGGGGCCTGGAGGGAGGCGAAGTGGCCACCTACTGGGTACTCCTTCCAGCGGATGACGGTGTTGGCCATCTCCGCGAGGCCGCGGACGGCACGGTCACCCTGGAAGTTCGCGACGGCGGTCGGCACGCCGGACGGCGCGGGCTTGCTGCCCACGACGACCCGGACTCCCGGTAGAGCCGGGCGGCCGAACCGGCGGTGCCGGTCAGTCAGTATGTCGTTACGTTGGTCAGGATGATGTCACGGTTGATGGGAGCCTGAGCGGTGGCCGTCGGGTCCCAGTCGACGAACCACTCCAGGTTCCATGCCAGCTGACCGGCCGGGGAGTCGTTGAGGCCTGTGCTGTGCCAATACTGGTTCATTGCTGCTGACGTGCCGTTTAGCGCTCGCTATGCCGCCCTGCGGTATTCGTTGATCAGGCCGCAGAGAACCTGCCTGTGCTCGATCCTTGCCGTGATATCGACGGCACTGCCTGCCCGCAGCGGAGGTTCTTGCTGCAGGCTCTGATGTGGACGGTGCCCGTTGTAGTGGCGGGCGAACTCGGCCAGGATCTCACGAAGATGCCCTTCGCCGAGGATCAGGATGTGATCCAGGCACTCGCGCCTGAGCGTGCCCACAAACCGTTCCGCATAAGAATTCGCACGAGGCGCCCGGACCGGCGTCTTGATGACCCGCCTGCCGTTGCCAGCGAAGACGCCGTCGAAGGCGGTGGTGAACTTGCTGTCCCGGTCGCGGATCAAGAACTTGAACCGTCCGGCGTGCTCGCCTAGATCCATCAGCAGGTTGCGGGCTTGCTGCGCTGTCCACGCCCCGGACGGATGCGCGGTGACGCCTAGGATGTGCACGGCGCGGGTCTTGATCTCCAGCACGACCAGCACGTACAGGCGCTGCAGCAGAACCGTGTCCACATGCAGGAAATCGCACGCGAGAATGCCCGATGCCTGGGCGGACAAGAACTGGCGCCACGTCGGAGAGGACCGGCGCGGCGCGGGACCCAGCCCGGCGGCGGCCAGGATCCGGCGGATCGTCTCCTTCCCCACCCGGTATCCAAGGCCCGCCAGCTCACCCTGGATCCGCCGGTAACCCCATCGTGGGTTCTGCCGCGCTAACTGCACCACGAGCGCGCGAACCTCATCCGGAACCCGCGGCCGTCCCGGACCGTTCGGGTAAGTCCATTTCTTCTTGACCAGGCGCCGGTGCCAGGCCAGCAGAGTGGCCGGGGTCACGATCCGGTGCAGCCGCAGGCGCCGCGGCCTCATCTTGGCCAAGGCGGCGAGCACAGCCCGGTCAGCCCAGTCCAGCCGCGGACGCGCGACCTGCCGACGCAGCACCGCGACCTCATGCCGCAGTACCAGTATTTCCGCGTCCTTCGCGGCGTCAGCACCAGCCAGCCGAACACCCGGACCATGAGCAAGCAGACGAGGCGGATAATCACTCGGCTGAGCGTAGACCCGCAGGTCAGCGCGACACGTCGGTTTTTGGCATGGCACACGCCCCGGCCCGTGATAGACGTCACCGGAAGTCAGATTCAGATTGGCAAAGATCGCCAGGAGTGAAGCCATCATCACTGACGTCCTGGTGGACGGCCGCCCGGCAGTCAGCGCCGACAGCCCTTACCGACGTCGACCTCACCCAGGCGATGACCGAGGAGGACTGGCAGCGGCATGAGCGCCGCTGATACCTTGTCGCGCCTCCGGTCGCCATAGCCGCGGTCCTCCTCATCACCTTCCTGGCCACTCGCTGACTGCTGGACAGGCAACACCGGCCAGGGACGCGGCCGGGCGTCGCGCGTCGGAGTATGCCTCGTCAGGCCAGGCGCCGTCGCGATGGTGCGCCGCAGATCTCCCGGTATGCCTCGCGCAGCTCACGGGCCTCCGGCTCGTCCGTGGCCGCCACAGCTGTGATTACTTCCCCGGCCCGCCAGTAGTTCGACGGCACCAGCAGGCGGGAGGTGACCGCGTCCAGCGCCGTCCCTGCAGCCTCGACCAGCCGCCCGGTCCCGGCGAGGGCGAGCGCCAGGTCCAGGCGCGCGGACGCGGCCCGGCGCGGACGCGGCACCCCGTCCGACGTCGACTCCAGCCGGGCCAGCACCTGGCGGGCGTGACCTTCAGCACCGGGGTCACCGACCCTTGCGAGCGTGGTGGCGACATATGCATGCTGTTTCGCCGGGTCATAGCGGTAATGGTGCTCAGGGTCCGCGGGCATCGGCAGCGGCGACACCAGGTCCTCGGCGCGCTGGAGCGCGTCCAGGGTCGCGCGGACATCACCGAGCCGGGCCCACGCGCGGCCTTCCTGCGCGGTGGCCTGGATGTGCGCGCTGGAGCCGTCCGGGGCGACCCGCTGAGCGGCCCGGGACAGCGCCAGGGCCTGCCGGTAGTCGCCATCGATCAGCACCTCCCAGGCGCGCGTCTCCAGCGCCCAGGCGGCGATCTCCGGGTGGCCGGTCTCGCGGGCCAGCTGCGCCGCGGTGGCCAGGTGCGCGGCCGCGGCGTCGCGGTGACCGAGGTCGACAGAGCAGGTCGCGGCGAGCAGGGACAGCCAGCCCCCGGTGATCAGAAGGCGCCGACGCTCGGCCAAAGTGGCCCGAGAGTCCAGCAGCTGCGTCACGTAGCCCAGGTGACGCCGTACCCGCGGCAGCAGCACCGCGGGAGGCGTGCCGTGATAGGCGGTGGCCAGCGAGTCGGCGACAGCCTCCAGCCGCTCGACCGTGGCCAGGCCGACATCGCTGGCAGCGGCACGGCGGGCCAGCTCAAGCGCGGCTATCTCGTCGTCGAGCCCGTCATCACAGGCCAGCACGGCAGATGAGGCCGGGCGGTCCTGCGGGCGGGCGAGCACGGACAGCTGCCCGCCCGCATCCAGCACCTCGTCCAGGCGCCGGGCCATCCTCATTGAGGGCGGCTGCGCACCGCTGCGGTAGCGAGAGATCAGCGCCTTGTCACACGGGACCTGCCGGGCCAGCGCGTTCACGCTCAGGTCTCGCTCGTCCATCAGGGCGCGCAGCGCCCCGGCGAAGCCATCGCCCACCGCGTACACCAATCGCGTTGACAGCTAATTGACGCAGGCTGACATCACCTTGCGTGCGCCTTCCACCGTAACGGTACAGGCGGTACGACCTGGAGTGGCTGATGACCGACCGCGAGGATGCCTCGATGGCGTCGGCGCTCACCCTGCGGAATCGCTAGCCGCGGCTGCGGCGGGCGGCGGCGGTGAGCCCGTCGAACAGGCCCGGGAAGCGCTCGTCGCCGGTGATGCGATGCCAGTGAAGGCCACGGCGTCGTGTAGCAGGATGGCGGGGCCGTCAGTGCGGGCGACCAGGCTCCAGGCGCGGCCTGCGGCGGTGATCAGCCGGGCGGGGCCACAGCCACGGCGCGATCTGACCGCGCCGGGCGGCGTCGTCGCGGACGCGAATGACCAGGCTTACTGGAGGCTGCGCGCGATCAGGGATCCCAGATCATCGCGGTAGGGGCGAAGATCGATGGTCTGGCTGACAAGCATCTAGAGCACTTATACCTATATGAGCATCAAGAGTGCTATCTTCATGTGCGTGCCGAGAGTTGATCCTTTTGCGAACCCGCAGCCTGCCTATCTCCAGGTGGCTGAGTCCGTCGCCGCCAGCATCGAGGCCGGCGAGTTCACCTGGCGCCTGCCCGGTGAGCGCGAACTGGCCAGGGAGTACGGGGTTGCCTGCATGACCGCGCGGCACGGCCTGGAGGTTCCAGCAGGCCAGCCCCTCACCGGAAGGAGGCGAGCCAGGCCAGGCGGGCGGGCAAGCCCGCCAGTCCTAACAGAAGGTGTCAGGCATCAGCCGAGACGCTATCGTCAACCATCAACCGAGACACCACAGGCGCACCCGTACTGAGCTGGTCATATCCGGCTTGATGATCATCTTCTCGTCCATCGTGGTTGCAGTTGCGTCCGACCTAGATGCGGGCCTGCGCGAACTGCACCGAATCCTGAAACCGGGCGGCAGCGTCGTCATCGGGTGGCACGGCGGGTCGTCACCGTCGCGGATCACTCGCAGCCTGCGGCTGCCCGCCGACAAGCTGGCCCTCATCCGGGCGGGCCTGGCCAGGGAGTTCACCGGCGTGACTGAGCACCAGCTAGCCAGCCTCGACGTCTTCCAGGCCTACCGGTGACCGCCCTGGGAGGCGGCCGCCGAGCTACCCGCCGCAGTAGCCGAGCTGACGTGCGAGCTCGGTCATCCGGCGCTGCATCTCCGCCGGGAAGCCCAGCTCCGGTTCATATGTGACCGGACCTGGTCTGGCGGGCGGCCGGAGCCAGGGTGCGGCCAGGAACTTCGGATCTCCGCCGCCAGCCCGGCCCGCCTGCCTCGCCCGGTCGGCCTGGCCCGCCCGGCGGGATCCAGACTGGCCGGCGAATGGCCACCGTTCGGTCTGCAGCATGGTGTCGATGACGGCCGTCGAGCAGCCGAGCCCGAGCCAGTCGAGGATCGCGGGCAGCCTCGCGTGCGGGTCACGCAGCAGGTCCTCGGCGCGGATCCGTATCCACCGCTCCGGGGCCAGCTTGTCCAGCGCCCGCATGATCCGCAGGTGACTGAGGTACCAGGCCGACGCGCAGTGTGCCGCGAGCACCGCTCCCTCCCAGGGCGGCCCGAGCGCGGACCAGTGCTGGCGCATGGATCGCTGCGTATCGGCCGGATGCCGGGTGAGATGGATGAACCGGGCGCGGGGGAAGGCGGCCAGGCAGGACGCTAGCGCCCGGTCGGTGGCGGAGGTCTCCGGAGACTTCTCCAGCCCGGTCCGCGGCGCTACCTCATCGAGCAGGTGGTCGAGCAGCTGGGCACCGGTCCAGCCGGCGCGGCTGTCCAGCCAGCCGCGAGCCCGCCCGATGGCCGCCTCGTCCTGAGTGCTCTCGTGAACCTGCGCGATGGCCCGGCACACCCCGCGCAGCCGCTGGCGTGACCAGGCCGGCGGCCACTCCGGCCGGGAGTCCCGCTCGGCCAGCAGGTCCGCGATCGCCGGATGCTCGAAGGCCAGCAGCTCGGGAAACCCGTACAGGCCGGGATGGCCAGCCAGCAGGGCCAGGCAGACGGTGGAGCAGGACCGGGCCGGCGCGAGCAGGAAGACCGGTGCATGGCGGCTGACGTAGGCGCCGCCCTGGCCCGTGCGGGACGGAGCCGCAGCCGGGGAGGTCATGACTGCCGCCCCGACCCGGCAAGCAGCCTGCCCGGCGCACCGTGCTCGACGATGCGGCCGGCGTCCACGACCACGATGCGATCATGCGGGCGCAGGCGGGGGATCCGGTGCGCCACGATAACGATGGTCCGCCGGGCCCGGTACCCGCGCTCGCTGCCATATCCCAGCAGCGCCTCGTGCACCGCCTCCGCCGTCGGGCCGTCCAGGGCACTGGTGGCCTCATCCAGTATCAGAACCGGGTGCGGTGCGAGCAGCGCCCTGGCCAGCGCCAGCCGCTGACGCTCACCACCGGACAACTGGTAGCCGCGCTCGCCCACCGGCGTGCTCAGCCCAGCGGGCAGGCGGGTGACCAGCTCGCGCAGCTGCGCGGCATCGATGGCCGCGTCCAGATCCGCCGCGCTGGCAGCCGGGCAGCCGAACCGCAGATTCTCGGCGATGGTGGCGCTGAACAGGACCGATTCCTGCGGCACCAGGGTTACCAGCTCGCGCAGCCGGGCGTCGTCCGCCGCCTCGGGTCCGACCTCGACGACTCCACCGGCGGGGGTAAGCAGGCCCGCGAGGAGGAGGGCGAGCGTTGACTTGCCCGACCCGGTCTGGCCCGCGATAACCGTGCACGTCCCGGGCGGCAGGTCGAGGCTGGCCTCGCGCAGGACCGGCTGCCGGCTGCCTTGGTAGGAGTAGCTGACGCCCCGGACGCGCAGGAACGGCGCGTCACTCCGGCCGGGCCGGGCACCGGCCGCCGCCAGGGTGACCGCCGGCGGCAGGTCGAGGTAGGCGAAGACCCGCTCGAACATGGCCAGCGAGCTCTGCGCCGTCCCGCTCAGGCTCAGCAACTGCTGAATCGGCCCGGACAGCCGGGTCTGCAGTATCGACACGACCACCACGGTGCCCAGGGTCAGGCCGGGAACGACGGTTCCGGACAGCCAGTACACCGCCGGCGGCAGGCAGGCGAAGGCCACTCCGATGAGTGCGCGCGCGGTCCGCCCGGCCAGCCGCTGCTGGTAGGTCAGCTCCCCGACGCGCCGCGACACCTCGGCAAATCGCGTGCGCTGCCACCCGCAGCGCCCGAGAGTCCGGCCCAGGATGACACCGGGCAGGGCCAGGTCTTCGCCCACGACCCGCAGCAGCTCGCTGACCTGCTCTTGGCGATCGCGGGCCAGCTCGCGGCGGCGCCGGGCGAAGCGCTCATTGGCCAGATTGAGGGCCACGGCGAGGGTGACCGAGGCCAGCGCCAGCGGCCAGCTCAGGATGAACATCACGACGCACGAGGTCAGCAGGCTGACAACGGCCGCCACGGTGGCCTGCGCGGTGAAGGTCAGGATGTCGTTCAGGCCGCCGATGTCGCTGACCAGCCGGGCCTGGATCTCGGTGTTGGCCTCGGCGGTAAAAAACTCCAGCGACATCTCCCGCACCCGGTCATAGACCCCGACCCGCAGGTCATGGATCACCCGCTGGCCGATCAGGTTGGTCAGCGCGCCCTGTCCCACCGACGCCAGGCTGGCCAGCAGCCCGGTGGCGATCATGCCACCGCACAGCTCGCCGAGCAGGACGGTCTGGTGCTGTGGCAGCGCGACATTGATGACCCGCTGCAGCAGGAGCGGACTGGCCATGCTCACCCCGGCCGAGGCGATGACCAGCAGCAGCGATGCGCCGACCAGCCAGCGGTAGGGCCGGAACCAGCCAGCGATGCGCGGCAGCAGCGCCCAGCCGCTAGCCATGCGTGCCTCCTGGATCCGGCGTGGCACCAGTAGCGGCGTGGCCCAGCGCCACTGTGAACAGGTGCCGGCGGCCGCTGGCCCGGCTGGCGGCGAGCTGGGTCAGCTCCTGGCAGGCGCCGCCGTACACCGAGGCGGCCAGGCCGATCGAGAGGGCCGACAGCCACATCGCGTACCCGAGCGCCCCGGCCGCCGTCAGCAGCCCGCCGTACCCTGGCCCGGAATCCGAGCAGGCCCAGGTCAGGTCGCCGCAGATGGCCAGCAGGACCGGCGCGCGGGCATAGGAGTCCCGCAGCGCGGGCAGCCAGCCGGGATCAGCCGCCAGGCGCTCGCCTGGCCGGGGCGCGGCGTAGATCCCGCGCGGCAGGCCGGTGACGCTGAATGCCGCGGCCAGGACCTCCAGGCCGAGGTCGGCACGCGGCCCGGCGGGCCACCACGTGCGCAGGACGCCGGCGGCATGCCGGATGACAAACTCCAGGTCGCTCACCGGCAGCGGCCGGCCGTCAAACTCGCGCACCGAGCGCCGGGAGCTCAGCACCTCCTCCAGCGGGAGCAACTCCCGTCCCGGCGCGATCGGCCCGCGTGCCGGGACGACCCGCGGAGGTCCGGACGCTGACTCCCGGGTACTGAGCAGTGCGGCGACGTCCGCGGTGAGCGCGGTGACCTCGATCAGGGGCATGACAGCTCCTCCCCGCGACGGGCTTGCAGCCCGGCGATGACGGTGATGATCTCGGTCCCGGGCCTGAGGTCCAGGTCCCCGGCGAGCTGGCCGTCCCAGGAGCTGGCGAAGCACACGCCGAGCCCGGAGCCCGCGGCAGCGGCGGCCAGCTGGACGGCAGCGCAGCCAGCGTCCAGGTGGGCCAGGCGGTAGGCGAAGTCATGGTATTTGCGCGCCAGGCGGCCGACGTCGGCCACGAGAATCACCACCGCGTCCAGGTCCCGGCCGGCCAGGTCAGTCCCGCGCAGCGCACCGGCGACTGGCAGCGTGCCGGGTCGCAGCGCGATCAGCGCGTGGGCGAGGTCGTCATAGCGGAGGCAGTTTCCCGGCAGGTCCGCCACCCTCGGCCCGGTCACGACGTAGGCGGCGGGCGACGCGAGGTTCCCGCCGCTCGGCGCCCAGCGGCGGGTCGAGCCGGGTGGTTCCCCGGTCAGGCGGCGGCCGGCCGCGCGCATCAGGAGCCCGGCCAGGAGCTCGGCGCTCAGGCGTCCCGGTGCCGCGGGACCGAATGCGCCGAAGACCCCGGCCGGCGCCGGCAGCGCGTCTGGAGCCGACATGGGCTGCCGCGGCAGCGTCGGGAAGCTGGGGCGGACGGTCTGCAGCTGACGCAGCCGTTCCTGGCCGGCCGCGGCCAGTTCCCCCCGCCAGGCAGGCTCACCGAGCCGGCGGCCGAGCTGCCACTCGAACGTGGCAGCTGGGGCTTCGACCGGGCCCTGGCTGGCGCAGGCGGGGCAGTCCGGATAGGGCACGACGATCCGGTGCGCCAGCTCGAACCGCCCCGGCCAGACCCTGGTCAGCTGCCGGGCCGACGCGGGCATGGTGATCTGGGCCAGCGTGGCGATTATCTCCCCGGCGGCGAGGCCGGCGAGCATCCAGTCGGTGGCGGTGTCGCTGGCCTCATGACTGCTCGGCATGTCATCCCAGCACGCCTCGGTCAGGCTGCGCCGCAGGCACGCCGGGCACGCCGTGCAGCCAGCCCGGAAGGCCGGGCCGACGTCCAGGTACCCAGGTCCTGCGGCGATCCGCAGGACGGGGGTGCTGACGCCAGCGGAGGCGACGACATGCTCGACGGTGCCAGCTGCTGGGCCGTCATCCAGGACCACCATCAGCTGAGCCCGCCGGTCATCCGTAGGGAGGTCAGCCAGCTCGCCCGGCCTGATCAGGGTGACGGTCCCGATCCCGGCGTCGCGAAGGTCGGCGGCCAGGACGGCGGCGACGGGGTCATTGCCAACGAGGGCGACGGAACTGGCGCTCAGCGCGGCCAGTGCCGCCGCGCTGCTGTAGTACCTGCCTGTCAGGCTGAGATTGCGGGACAGGTAGGCGCGCACCTCCGCCGCCGTGCCCGTGCCGGGCTCGCCCGTGCCGGGCTCGCCCGGGAGGCCATCAGCCGCCCGCTCCGGGTACTCCAGCAAGCCGCAGTCGCCCAGCACGCTCAGCACACGGCCGAGCTGACGATCGGTGAGGCCGAGCGCACCCGTAATAGCCGGACGATCGTGCCGGCCATCCAGCAGGTCCAGCAGTCCCGGCAGCAAGGCGGCCGCCTGACCGGGCAGCCAGTGCCGCCGCGGCCCGCCCTCGATCAGCAGTCCGTCGGCGCCGGGCACGATGGCCAGGCCGCGGCACAGCTCAGGTAGCGCGGTGGTCATGGCGCCGTCGCCGCCAGTCTCCTCAGGGGTCCAGGCACTGGGGGTTCCGGGGGATGGCCCCCTGGGCGAGTACTGCCGGCCAGCGACCGCAGGTCCCGGTGCGGGACGTCCGGCGAGCATCGCTGGCAGCCGTGCCTGGCCGCCACGTGGTCGGCCGACATGCTGGCGCTGCCCAGCCGCACCGTCACGACCCGTCCGGCCAGCACCGCGCCGCGCCCGGCCGCCGCCAGCATGGCCAGGGCGATCCCCGCCGCGACACGTGCGTGCTGCGGAAGGAAGCCAGCCGGGCCGAGGTCAGGATCATCGTCGTAGGCCTCGTGCAGCAGCGCCGTCGTGGCCCGCTGCTCATCGTGCTGGTCCCGGCGGGCCTGGTAGCAGGCGAAGCAGGGGGAGCCGGGCGGGCCGACCCAGGGCCCGACTCGCAGGACCGGGTGTTCCATGATCACCGGGAGCCACGGCCGCCGATGGGCGAAGGAAAGCTCGTCGGCCTGCTCGGCCACGGCTGGGCTCGGCCGCCACATGGCCACGACGACGGCCCCTGATCCCTGGCCGAACGCGGCGGCGGGCCCTGGGTACTCGCGCGCAGCCGGGAGTGCGGCGGTCAGCAGGCCGGCCACCCGCCGGCCGAAGGCGCCCGTCCCGGCGCAGCTAACAGGGGCGGACGCAGTCAGGCGAATGGTTGAGGCCACGGGTTCAGCTCCTCTTCTGGTGCGGTGAAGAAACCCATCCGGGCCGGAGCGTCATAGAGCCGCGGGTGGGCGCGGAACTGGGCCAGCGGCATCAGGCTCATCGGCTGCAGATCGGGGATCACGACGCTGACGCAGGTCAGACCCGCGTCGGAAAGCTCACGCGAGGTTCGGTCCACCACGGCGACCGGCATGCCCCGCTCAGCGAAGACGGCGATCAGGCTGGCGAGCGCCGCGCCGGGATCGCCGGGCAGCGCCTGCCGGGTCGGCGCGGGCCGCCGACGCGCGCCGTCGGTGAGGAAGCTGAACGCTGCCGATCGCTCCGGCGCGCCCATGTACCGGGCCCCGTCGGTCAGTGAGCAGAACTCGGCGAAGTCCGCGGGCGGCTGCTCGTCGGTGTACAGCGCGCCGCGCACCGACACCGTCTCGATCAGCGCCTTCTCGGCGGCGCGGGTGAGGTCGCCAGCGGTGGCACAGCCCACGACGTGGCGGACGCGGTCGTCGTAACGGGCGACCTGGAGGCAGTAGACCGTGGGGATACCCAGGTCGGTCGTCGCGTCGAAAAGATAGGTCTGGATGAAATGACGCTCGGCCCAGCCGGTCAGCTCCTCGATTCCCGCGGAGCTGACCGGGGCTAGCGGCAACGGCAGCCGCTGCAGCCAGGTCAAGGCGATCGCATCTCGCTCGACCACCTCGCAGATACCGCCGGCGAGCGCCTGCACCGGGTCGGTGTGGACGGCATAGCCGGTGGATATCCGGTAGCTGAAGCGCTCAGCGGCCGACAGGCCGACCAGGCCGTAGCAGGCCATGACGGCCGGCACCCAGACCGGCTCGCCCGAAGTCAGCTCCAGCCCGCGCACCCAGCGGATCGGGACCTTCGGATCGAACGGCGTGACCGGGCAGCCGGGCCGCCGCAGCTCGGCCGCGGAGCAGCGCGGGAAACGAGCAGGATCGAGAACGAGCCCGTCGAGCTCGGCGTACGTAGCGTGCACCCGTGGCTCGCCGAGGAAGTCACCCGCGGCGTACCGCTCGGCAGCCTCGGCGATGGCCACCAGGCGAGCCTGCGCGGGCGAGCCCAGGGCACGGCCGCCACCGGCCAGGGCCTTCGTCTTGCTGCGCCCGGCCCCGCGCCCGGCCGTCGCCCTGAACTGGGCCAGCTGAGCAGGCCCGCGAAAGGCAGCACCGGCCGGCCCGACCGCGGCCACGACTCCGTAAGGGGAGACCAGCGAGTCGAGGGTCGGCAGGAACTCGTCGGCGGGGCCCGTACGCGGGAGGCAAGAAGAAATCATTTCGCAAAGTCCCGTTCCTGTGCCTCGGATTTCCGGCCTGCGGGGACACTTGGATTGCCCCCGCAGGCCAGCTTGACTACGTCAGGTACGTGGACGGCTAGTCATCACAGAAGTGGCAGTCGCAGTCGAGGTCCCCGCACGAGCTCGGGCTGCCGATCGGGTTGTTATCCGGCAGCTCACCGGCCATGGAGCGGACAAGCTCGTCCCAGGCCACCTCGGTGACATCCACGGCGGTCAGGTCCTGAAGAGCGGACGCAGGCATCATTCCTCCTCGGAATGGATAAGCAGCGCCGCATTGCCGGGCGCCGTCAACAGCCACACCGTAGGAAGGGTCGCTTATTATTAACTGACGATTTTCTTGCAGTCAGATTTCCGTAGCCAGTAAAACGCGATCGTCCATTAGCCCGGCGCTGGCTCGGATGCTTCCGGCGCGCCCAGCTCGGCGGCGATGTCCCTGGCTGTCCGCCAGTGGGCGGCCGCCCCCTCCCGGTCCCCGGCGCGCTGGCTGATGCGGGTCAGCACGAGCAACACACGAACCTGCTCCAGCCGCTGACCGGTCCGGTGAGTGAGAGCAAGCGCCTCTTCCGCCACGGCCGCCGCCTGCTCCAGCCGGCCGAGCAGGAGCTGCTGGCCGGCCCTAGCCCGCAGCGCGGCGGCCTCGATCAGCCGGTGGCCTGTTTCCTGGCGGACTGCCAGGGCCCGGTCGATGACCTTCCCGGCCTGCTGCGCCTGACCGAGCGCGAGCGAGGTGAACCCGAGCCCGACCAGGGCCGGGCCCTCCATCAGCCTGATGCCGTGCGCCCCGGCGATCCGCAGGACGGATCGGTACTGGCGGGCTGCCAGCTGGTGCTCCCGGCCGCGGCGGCTGGCGTCGGCCAGGACGAGCGTTGCGATGCACTCGATCTCGGGATCGGCGGCCTCGCGGGCCATCGCCACGGCCTGCGTGACCAGAGCCCTGGTCTCGTCACTGCGGCCGGCGTCCAGCGCGACCGCCGCCAGCTCGGCCAGCTCGCGCGCCTCGTTGCTCACGGTGCCTAGCTCATGATCGAGCTGGCGGGCCTGGTCGAAGCATTCGCGTGCGCCCGCGAGGTCGCCGCTGGCGTGCTGGGCACAGCCCAGGCAGAACCACCCGTGCGACTCTCGCGGTGAGTGCTCCCGCTGATAGAGGGCCAGGGCTTGCTGGCAGCAGTCCACGGCCCGGTCGAGCTCGGCGAGGTCGACGCAGACACGGCCGATATTGGCCAGGAGGTCGGCCTGACCGGTGACCGTGCCCGCCGCCCGGCGGATGGCCAGGGCCTCGGTGAAGTGGTTGAGCGCGTCCTGCAGCGGTCCGCTCGACCCCGCGATGGCGCCCAGGCCGACCAGCGCCGTCGCCCGGGCCTGCGGCCAGCTCAGCTCGCCGGCCGTGCGCAGGGCGGCCTGGTACTGGCTGCGGGCCTGCTCGTCCTCGCCCGCGGCGTGATGTGCCCGGCCCAGGATGATCTGCGCCGCTGCCATGGCGGGCGCGTCGGCCGCCCCGGTCGCGGTCGCCAGGCTGGCCCTGGCCGCGGTGAACCGGTCGATGGTATGCCCCTGCTGGCCGAGGTAGCCATCGAGTGCGTCCGGGAGCAGCCACGCGATCTCCCGCGGGCCATGAACGGCGGCATGCCGGACCGCCGCGATCAGATTCGACCGCTCGGCCTCAAGCCAGTCCAGCGCCTCCTGCCGGTCAGCGAAGGCTGCAGGCGCAGTGTCCGCGTCGGCGGGCGGGAGCGGCAGCCGCACGGTACGCGGGGACACGACGGTGCCCGCCGCATCCGCGGCATGCAGATACCAGCTGAACAGCCGGCCAACCGCCGCCGCGCGGTCCGACCCGGTGTCCTCGGCCTGCGACTTGCCGGCGCCGTAGGCGCGCAGCAGGTCATGTGCGGTGAACCGGCCCGCGGCAGTCTCCTCGCACAGGTGAGCGGCAGCCAGGTGGCGCAGCAGCCGCTCTGCCGTCTCGGCGGATGACGCCATCAGGGCGGCCGCCGCCGGGGCCGTCAGGTCAGTCCCCGGAACCAGGCTCAGCAGCCGGAACAGGCGGCGACTCGGATCATCAAGGCGGCGGTAGGACAAGTCGAAGGTCGTCGTGAGCGTGCTGTGCTCGTCATCGGTCACCGCCAGCGCCGCCACCCGGTTGCCCGCGCGCAGCGCCTCCGCGTAGTCGCCGATGGAGCGGTGCGGCTGCTCCGTCAGGTGCGCCCCGGCGATCCGCAGGGCTAGCGGCAGCCCTCCGCACAATCCGGCCAGGTCGCTGACCGCATCGGTCTCGGCGGCCAGCCGGGTGTCACCGACGATCCGGGCGAGCAGCAGGCGCGATTCACTGGCGCTGAGCGTGGTGACCCGGCACGGCAGCGCCGCGTCCCGCACGATCAGGCCCGTCAGACGGCTCCGGCTGGTCACGATGGTCATGCAGCTCGGCGAGCCTGGCAGCAGCGGCCGGACTTGATCGGCGTCCGCCGCGTTATCGAGAATGATCAGCACGCGCCGGCCGGCCAGGCGGGTCCGGTACGCCGCGGCCGCGGCCTCGGTGCTGTGCGGGATCTGATCCGCGTCGACGCCCAGCGCCTGCAGGAACCTGGCCAGGACGTCGATGGGGCGCGCGGGCGGCTGAGTGGCATAGCCGTGCAGATCGGCAAAGAGCTGACCATCGGGGAAGTTTCTGCCCGCCCGATGCGCCCACTGCACCGCCAGCGCGGTCTTGCCGATCCCGCCCGTTCCGGCCAGCACCGCGACTCGCCCCGCTAATGGCTCGCTGCCCTGACCCTGGGCCAGCTCATCAAGCCATCCGATCTCCTGGTCCCGCCCGGTGAATCCGCGGGCCGGGGCGGGAAGCTGCGCAGGCGCAGCGGGCAACTCTCCCGCCGGCGCTCCCGGCTCAGGTTCGGAGGGCTCCGCACCCGTGGCGGCCGCCAGCTTCGGCGGCTGCAGGTCAGCGGAGTTGCGCAGAATCGCTACCTCGAGACCTTGCAGTCCGGCACCGGGGTCAATGCCCAGTTCGGCCGTGAGCCTGGCTCGGGCCAGCCGGTAGATCTCCAGCGCCCGCGAGGCCTGCCCATCCCGGTACAGGGCCAGCATGAGCTGATAAATAAACCGCTCGCGAGTGGGGTGAGCCGCAACTAGATCAGTCAGCTCACTGGTGACCTGGCCGTGCCGGCCCAGCCGCAGTTCCGCGTCCATCCGGTTTTCCGTCGCGGCCAGGCGGGCCTCCTCCAGCCCGCCGCACAGCCGCAGCCGCAGCTCATCCTCGAAGGTGCCAGCCAGCACCGGGCCGCGCCACAACGCGAGGGCGGACCGCAGCAGGTCGGCAGCCTCCGCGTCGGCGGCCCCCTCGGCCCGCTGCACCGCGGACTGGAACTGGCCCGCGTCGATATCGCCAGGATCAACCTCCAGGCGGTACCCGCCGCCCGCAGTCAGCAGCGGCACTCCGTCACCAAGCAGAGCGCGCAGCCGGGACACGCACACCTGGACCACGTTCCTGGCCGTCCGGGGCGGGTTCTCATCCAGCCACAGCAACTCGATCAGGCGGTCGGCCGATAGCCACTGGCCGGGTTCCAGCAGCAGCAGGCCCAGGACCTTACGCTGACGGCGCGTCCCCATGCCGGCCAGTTCGCCGCCACGCCGCACCTCCAGCGGGCCAAGCACGCCGAAGGTGATCGGCCCAGCCGACCGTGCCGACTGCCCACTCGCACGCTGGCTCATCCTTGACAAGCTACCGAACCGTAGGGAACCGCTCAGGTTCAATCCGGGCGCCGGCATTGGCGCGATGCTCGGCAAGGCACTGCCGACACCAGTCGTCGGGGCCGTCCGAGGGGCTTCTGGCGGGCCGCGACGAGCTCAGCCGTCGCATCCTGAGCCTCGCCTCAACGGAAGCATGCCGCCAGCATTGCCCGGTGGCCGGCCGTTATGGTGCGTTTCTTGGGCGTGACCTGGCGTCAGCGCGGATAGCGTTGTCCTAGCGGTACTGCCGGTATGCGGGCGTCGCCTCCGAGGCGAGGCTGGATGCCAATGAGGGAAGGGGGCAGACCGGGCCGCTGCCCGCGTCCAGGAGGGCACCGCCAGCCTCGTCGGCACGCCTGAGTCCTGGTGTCCTGGCATCGCCCCTCACCCATTACCTTGCTATCTCCGGGAGCGCCGCCCCAGAGCCCCACACGATGCCGTCAGCGAGCCGGGCCGCCTAGGGGCCAACGTCCCAGGGCCCGCAGGACCATAGTCCGCGCCGCGCCGGCGACCTGCGTATCCCGCGATCGTGACCTCCGGCGGGCGCGTGGTCACGGGCGGACGCCTGCCAGCGGACACGACTACTGGCGGGATGCCCAGGACAAGCGCTGGCAGGTCCGCGTCCGCCGCTCCACGCCGGAATAGCCGCTGGAGATCCGCACGGGCGCCGCCGGACTCACCCAGCAGTTCGCGCGCAGCCCGAACGACCAGGAGCTGGCCGCGTTACCTGCGCGTCAGCGAGACGGAGGTAGCCGAGGCTCAGCGCCCGAACAGGTCTTCCAGGCATTCTCGCTGGACGCCCCCGTGGGGCATGACTGCCGGCGCTGACCCGGTCGTCCACAGCAGC
>Ga0134126_10001716_pt1 | contig 27930 bp, 25 predicted proteins | sample KB31752_FD_96881 | JGI IMG/M metagenome (GOLD analysis project Ga0134126, IMG submission 96881) | Terrestrial soil microbial communities with excess Nitrogen fertilizer from Kellogg Biological Station, Michigan, USA - KB3-175-2 | ecosystem: Environmental > Terrestrial > Soil > Unclassified ... | reverse complement strand
GCTAACTTGAATTATCGAGATTGTGATAAGGCAAGCCTGATAACGCCAAGTCTGCCGGTTGCTCCATACCCGGTCAATCGACCCGCTCACACATGCGCCAGCGCCGTCTTCGGCATCATCACGTGGATTCCCTTGTGCTCGTTCACGAGCTGTGTGACGTGCACGTCGGCCACGAGGCTCATCAGCATGAAGGCGCGGTTGCGCGAGAGGCCCGTCTCCGCGACGACGCGATCGACCATGCGCCGCAGCGCGTCCTTCGCGGCCGCGTCGAGATCCGGGTCGATTCCCATGGTAATGAGGTGGGAAGGCGTCTCCGCCGCGGGATAGTCGAGCCTCAAGTCCTTGCGCACGTGGATGTCGAAGGTGCCCGAGAGCGCCGTCTCGATGGCGGTCGTGCACACCTCGCCGTCGCCTTGCACGGCATGGCCGTCGCCCACGGAGAATCCCGCGCCGTCGTTGAACACGGGCAGGTACAGCGTCGAGCCGGGCACCAGCTCCTTGTTGTCGAGGTTTCCGCCATGGGCACGCGGCTGGATCGTCGAGATCGAGCCCCAGTTGGGCGGCGGCGCCACGCCCATCACCCCGAAGAAGGGGCGCAGCGCGATCTCCAAACCCCACGGCAGCCGCCCGGTGCGGGAAGCGCGGTCCAGGCGCGTGATGATCTGCTCGAAGGCCTCGATGTCGTTCGGCAACGCTCCCGCGAGCGGCCGGACTACGGTGTATCCCCAATCCTGGGCGAGCTCCACCGCGAGGATGCGCACCTCGAGGACGTCGCCGGGACGAGCGCCTCGCACGCCGATCGGTCCGGTGAGAATGTGGCCGGGAAGCCGCCGCTGCGATTTCGCGTGCACCTGCAGCAGCTCCGGCGGCACATCGAATCCCTCGCCTGGCAAGTTGGCGGGCCCGCCGGAGAGCGCGTGGATGGTGACGCGATCGCCGCTCTCGATGGTGAGCACGTGCGGCAGGCTCGCATCGAACCAACCCCAGTGGACCGTTTCGGGCGAGGAGTGAAGCTCGTGGTGCATGGAGGTCCTCCGCTTGCCGTTGCTTCTCGCGCGCAGACGAAGCGCAGCGTCGCTACAAATCCCTGAGCACTTCGCGCGCCGCATTATGTCCCGGAATTCCCGTCACGCCTCCGCCGGGATGCGCCCCCGAGCCGCAAAGATACAACCCCTTCAGCGGCATCCGGTAATTGCCGTAGCCCAGCGCCGGCCGCGCGCTGAAGAGCTGGTTCAGCGAAAGCTTGCCGTGGAAGATGTCGCCGCCGACGAGCGAGAACTCGCGCTCGAGGTCGAGCGGCGAGAGCACGCGCCGCCCGAGGATCGACGACTTGAAGTTGGGCGCGAACTTCGTCACCTGCTCGACCACCGCATCGGCCGCGCGCTCGCGCTCCGCCTCCCAGCCGCGTCCGTTCGGCAGCGCATAGCGGAAGTGCTGGCAGAAGAGGCTCGCGACGTGCTGGCCCGCGGGCGCCAGCGAATCGTCCACCGTGCTCGGGATCAGCATCTCGACGATCGGCTCGGCGGACCAGCCGAGCTCGCGCGCGCTCGAGTGCGCACGATCCATGAATGCGAGCGATGGCGCCATGATGATTCCCGAGCGGTGGTGCTCGCCTGGCTCGCGTCCCGGAAGCGCGGAGAAATCGGGCAGCTCGTAGAGCGCCACGTTCATGCGGAAGGTCGCGGATTCCGAGCGATAGCTCGAGAACGCGCCGCGCCACTCGCCGGAAACGTCGCCGAGCGCACCGAGCAGCCACTGCGGATGCGCGTTCGAGACGACGCAGCGCGCCTCGACGACGCTCGCGTCCGCGAGCGCCACGCCGCACGCACGCCCGCGCTTCGTGAGCACGCGCTCCACGGCAACTCCCGTGCGGATCTCCACGCCGCGCGCTTCCGCCTCCGCGCGCATCGCCTGCGTGATCGCGCCCATGCCGCCGATCGCGTGGCCCCACACGCCCTTCTTGCCGTTCACCTCGCCGAAGACGTGGTGCAGCAGCACGTACGCCGTGCCGGGATCGTAGGGGCTCGCGAAGTTGCCGACCACGCTGTCGAATCCGAAGCACGCCTGGATCGGCTCCGACTCGAACCAGCGCCCGAGCCATTCCGCGGCGGACACCGTGAAGAGATCGAGCACGTCGCGTTGCGCGGCGAGGGCAAGCCGCCGCCATGCGCGCGAGGCTCTCCAGGCGGGCAGCCACTCGCCGACGCCGCCGCCCGCATTAGGCGGCGTCTCGAGCAGCAGCTCCCGAAGCACGTCCGCGACGCCGTCGAGCCGCGCATAGTAGTCGGGAATCCGGTCCGCGTCGCGCCGCGAGAAGCGCGCGACCTCGTGCCGCGTCGCCTCGAGCCCGCCGCCCACCTTGAGAAAGCCATCCGCGCCGAGCGGCAGGAAGTTGGAGATCGGCCGCTCGACGATGCGCAGCCCATGCTCCGCGAGCCGGAGATCGCGGATCACCTTCGGGTGCAGCAGGCTCACCGTGTAGCTCGCGGTGGAGTTGCGGAATCCCGGATGGAATTCCTCGGTCACGGCGGCACCTCCCACGACACCGCGGCGCTCGAGGACCACCACCTTCAGCCCCCGCGCGGCGAGGTAGCAGGCGCAGACGAGCCCGTTGTGGCCCGCGCCGACCACGACCGCGTCCACGCGCGGGCTCGCGGCCATCGGATCAGGCCGTGAGGAGGAAGTGGCGCACGCGCGCGACCTGCTCGTCGTTCATGAGCATCGGCGGATGGCCCGTGCGCGCGACGACGTAGCTCTCGGTGCGCGGCCTTCGCATCATCTCGTCGAGCGTCTGCGCGAGAAGCAGGTCCGACTCCGCGCCGCGAACGACCAGCACCGGACCGTGCAGCGCGTTCCAGTACGAGCGCAGGTCGACGTCGGAGCCGACCGCGGCGTCGAAGTTGACGGCGATCCCGGGGTCGTAGCGCGCACGCCATCGGCCGTCCTCGCCCTGCTTCGCGACGTGGAGCGCGAGATGACGCCACTGCTCTTCGGTGAGCTCGCCGAACGGCGAGAACTCCCGCATCATCGCCTCGTACTCGTCGAGCGTGTCGAACGACGGCTCCTTGCCGACATACTGGCCGATGCGCTGCAACGCGGCCTGGGGCACGACGCAGCCGATGTCGTTCATGACGAGCTTGCTGATCGGCGAGCCGGGCGCCGCGGCGAGGAGCATGCCGATGATTCCGCCCATCGACGTTCCGATCCAGTCGACCGTCTCGGCGTGCAGGCTCGCGAGGAGCACCGCCATGTCGTTGAGGTAGGCCGGATAGGTGTAATCCTTCGGCTCGCGCAGCCAGTCGCTGCGCCCGCGGCCCACCACATCGGGACACACGACGCGATACATGTCGCAGAGGCGCTCGGCGAGATAGTCGAAGTCGCGCCCGCATCGCGTAAGCCCGTGCGCGCACACCAGCACGCGCGGATTGCGCGGGTCGCCCCACTCCGTGTAGCGCATCCGGTGCCACCCATGCGGATCCAGGCACAGCACGCCGCCTTCACGCATGGCGGTCATTGCAGCGGAAACGCGGGGAACCACAGATGAACACGGATGAACACAGATTGATTTCGCATCACTCGATGGCGGCGGTGCTTTTCGCGCGCTCGCGCAGCAGGAACTTCTGGATCTTGCCGGTGGAGGTCCTGGGGAGCGGCCCGAACACCACCGCCTTCGGCGCCTTGAAGCGCGCCATGCGCGCGCGGCAGAACTCGATCAGCTCCTCGGCGGTGGCGGAAGCCCCTTCCTTGAGCTCCACGAACGCGCACGGCGTCTCGCCCCACTTCGGGTCGGGCTGCGCCACCACCGCGGCGAGCATCACCGCCGGATGGCCGTGCAGCACATCCTCCACTTCCTGCGACGAGATGTTCTCCCCGCCGGAGATGATCACGTCCTTGGAGCGGTCGCGGATCTTGATGTAGCCGTCGGGATGCTTCACGGCGAGGTCGCCGGAATGAAACCAGCCGCCGCGAAACGCTTCGTCCGTCGCCGAAGGATTCCGGAGATAGCCCTTCATCGTGATGTTGCCGCGGAACATGATCTCGCCCATCGTCTCGCCGTCGGCAGGCACCTCGCGCATCGTTTCCGGATCCATGACCGTCATGCCCTCCTGCAGCAGGTAGGCGACGCCCTGCCGGCCGTTCCTGCGCACCTGCTCCTCGAGAGGAAGCTCGGCCCATTCCGGAGGCTTCGCGCATACGGCGGCCGGCCCGTACGTTTCCGTGAGTCCGTAGACGTGCGTGATGTCGAAGCCCATGCGCGCCATGCCCTCGATCACGGCCGCGGGCGGCGGCGCGGCTGCGACTAGGCAGCTCACCTGGTGCGCGATCCCCTTCTTCCATTCGGCCGGGGCGTTGAGGAGCATCGAGTGCACGATCGGCGCTCCGCAATAATGCGTCACGCGGTGCTCGCGGATCAGGTCGAGGATCATCTTCGCGTCGACCTTTCGCAGGCACACGTTGGTTCCCGCGGCGGCGGCGATGGTCCAGTTGAAGCACCAGCCGTTGCAATGAAACATCGGCAAGGTCCACAGGTAGACCGGGTGCTTCGGCATGGACCAATCGAGGATGTTGTTCACCGCGTTGAGGTAGGCACCGCGATAGTGATAGACCACGCCCTTCGGGTTGCCGGTCGTCCCGGAGGTGTAGTTGAGCGCGATCGCGTCCCATTCGTCGGGCGGCCATTGCCATTCGAACGCGGAATCGCCCTCGGCGAGGAACGCCTCGTATTCGATCTCGCCCAGCGCCTCGCCGCCGCTGAACAGCGCATCCGCGACATCGATCACCAGCGGGCGGCTCTTCGCCGCCGCGAGCGCCTTGGCGACGACGCCCGAGAACTCCGCATCGACGAACAGCACCTTCGCCTCGCCGTGGTCGAGCATGAAGGCGATGGCCTCCGCGTCGAGCCGGGTGTTGAGCGTATTGAGCACCGCGCCGAACATGGCGGGCGCGAAGTGCAGCTCCACCATCGCCGGGACGTTGGGCAGCATCGCCGCGACCGTGTCGCCGCGGCGGATGCCGCGCTTCGCGAGCGCCGAGGCAAGCCGACGGCAGCGCACGTACGTCTCGCGCCATGTGCGCCGCACCTCGCCATGGATCACCGCGACGCGATCGGGATACACCGTGGCGGCCTTCGCGAGGAAGGACACCGGGGTGAGCGGCGTGTAGTTGGCCGCGTTCCGGTCGAGGCCCTGCGCGTACGCGTTCGTGCCCATCGTCCCCCCTTTCGTCGCCCGCTCAGGCGATGCGCGTCTCCATGCGCGCCGCGAGCCCGGCCACGCGCTCGGCGGAGCGCACGGTGTTGCCGAGCAGCATCGCGATCGTCATCGGCCCCACGCCGCCCGGCACCGGCGTGATGCGCGAGGCGACGCACGCGACGGAATCGAAGTCCACGTCGCCGGCGAGGCTTCCGTCCGGAAGGCGGTTCACGCCCACGTCGACCACCACCGCGCCCGGCTTCACCATATCGCCCGTCACCATGCGCGGGCGTCCCACCGCGACGATGAGGATGTCGCCCTGGCGCGTGAGCGCCGCCAGGTCGCGCGTCTTCGAGTGGCACACGGTCACCGTGGCGCCGGCGTTGAGCAGCATCATCACCATCGGCCGGCCGACGATGTTCGAGCGCCCCACCACCACCACGTGCGCGCCCTCGACGACGATGCCCTCGTGCTCGAGCATCTTCATGACGCCCCACGGCGTGCAGGGATAGAAGCCCGGATCGCCCGCCGCGAGCTTGCCCACGTTGAGGTAGTTGAAGCCGTCCACGTCCTTGTCGGGCGAGATCGCCTCGATCACGGCGTGCTTGTCGAGTGTCGGCGGAAGCGGCATCTGGACGAGGATCCCGTGCACCGATTCGTCCTCGTTCAGCCGCTTCACGAAGGAGATGAGCTGCGCCTGCGAAGTGTCCGCGGGAAGCTTGTGCGTCTGCGAGCGCATGGCGATCGCCTCGCACGCGAAGGTCTTGTTGCGCACGTAGACATGGCTCGCCGCATCGTCTCCGACGATCACCACCGCGAGGGTGGGCACGAGGCCCGCCTCGCGCAATCGCGCGACGCGGATCGCGAGCTCGGCGCGATAGTCCGCGGCGATCTTCTTTCCGTCGATGAGCGTCGCGCTCACGATTTGGCGTCCCGGGTGCGATGCGCGCCGAGCTCGTCCACGACGAGGTCGAGCGGCTGGTCGTGCGGCTCGTGCGGGAGCGACTGGACCACGAAGGCCGAGGGAATGGCGGCGACGCAATAGGTGGATGCGGTGCGGCCGGAAAGGAGCCGGTCGAAATAGCCCGCGCCGTAGCCCAGCCGGTAGCCGTCGAGATCCACCGCGAGCGCCGGCACCACCGCGAAGTCGACCCCCGCGATGGTCGTGCGCTCGCAGCGCCCGGGGTCGGGCTCTGGAATGTCCCAGATGCCGGGAACGAGGTCGTGGTCCAGGTCGCGCACCCGATGGAGCTCCAGGTGGCGCGGGGGTGGCGTGATGCGCGGCAGCACGATGATCTTTCCGTCGGCGTGGGCGCGCTCGAGGAAGAGGCGAGTGTTCCACTCGCTGCCGATCGCCATGGTGGCGAGGACGGAACGGGCGGCGACGTAGCGCGGCAAGGCGACGATGCGCTCGACCAGCGCCTGGGCGATGCGTTCGCGCTCCGTCTCGGGAAGCGCGTCGCGGCGCGCGATCAGCTCCTGGCGCAGCGCCGACTTGGCGGATGGAATCGGGATGGCGTTCATGCCGCTATTCTAGTGTGCGCCGCGGCACGGCGAGTTCCCGCGAGATCGGGTATTCTCGCGCTTTTTCTACCAGGACGCCCCGATGAAGACCGTTTCCCTGCTCGCGATCTGCTGCGCCGCCACCCTTCCCCTCGCTTCGGTCGCCGCCGACAGCCCGTTCCAGGCCTTCCACGGGAAGGTGAAGCCGGGAATGTACGAGTACAAGATGGACATGGACATGGGCGCGGTCCCGGGGATGCCGCCCGGAATGGGCAAGCAGAGCCACACCTTCACGCACTGCGTGACGTCCGAGGACATCCAGAAGGGCGAGATGGGCCGCAACGACCGCGGCCGCATGCCCAAGGATTGCGACGTGAAGGACTTCCGCATGTCGGGCAACACCGCGACCTACAAGATGGTGTGCACCGGCGAGCACACGATGAGCGCCGACAACCGGATCACCGTCAACGGCGACGGCTACGACATGGACATGGCGATGGAGATGAACGAGGGCGGCCATCCCATGCACATGAAGCAGCACATGCAGGCGCGCTACGTCGGCGCCTGCAAGTAAGCGAACGAGGCCGGCCGGTACGGTGCCGTAGCGGACGGACGCGCCGCCGCCCGCCCGGCACCGTCGGGTATCATCTCAGCGCTTCGCGGATCTGCTGCAGCGCGGCGGGATCCTCGATCGTCGTGAGGTCGCCGGGATCGCGGCCCTCGCAGATCGCCTGGATCGAGCGGCGCAGCAGCTTGCCGGAGCGCGTCTTCGGCAGCAGCGTCACGAAGCACACCCTGGCGGGGCGGGCGATGGGGCCGAGCGCCTTGTCGACTGCGGCCATCACGCCCTTCTCCTCGGCTTCTGCGCCCTCCTTCGTCGCGATCTTCGACGCGTCCTTCACCACGGCGAAGGCGACCGGCACCTGGCCCTTCACGGAATCGTTCACGCCGACCACCGCCACCTCGGCGACGTTCGGGTACGACTGCACCGCCTCCTCGATCTCGCGCGTGCCGAGGCGATGGCCCGCGACGTTGATCACGTCGTCGGTGCGGCCGAGCACGAAGTAGTAGCCGTCCGCGTCGCGCGTCGCCCAGTCGAAGGTGGTGTAGACCATCTCGTCGGCGAACGACTTGTAGTAGGTCTGCACGTAGCGCTCGTCGTCGCCCCACACGGTGGTCATGGCACCCGGCGGAAGCGGCGGCACGATGCAGAGCACGCCCTTCTCGTCGGTGCCGACTTCCCTGCCCGTCTCCTCGTGCTTGAGCTTCACCTTGTAGCCGTACGCCGGGAACGAGGGGGAGCCGAACTTCCTCGGCGTATCCTCGACGCCCGGGCACGCGCTGAGGATCGGCCAGCCCGATTCGGTCTGCCAGTAGTTGTCCACCACCTGCGCGCCGAGCGATTCGGCGACCCAGCGCGCGGTGGGCTCGTCGAGCGGCTCGCCGGCGAGGAAGAGGTAGCGCAGGCTCGAGGTGTCGTACTTCTTCATCCACGCCGGATCCTGTTTCTTGAGCACGCGGATCGCGGTGGGCGAGGTGAACATCGCGGTGACCTTGTAATCCTGCACGATGCGCCACCACACGCCCGGATCGGGCCGCACCGGCACGCCCTCGTACATGATGGTCGTGTTGCCGTTGAGGAGCGGCCCGTAGACGATGTAGGAGTGCCCCACGACCCAGCCGATGTCCGAGGTGGAGAAATAAGCCTCTCCGGGATTGCAGCAGAAGATGTGCGGCATCGAGGCGGCGAGCGCCACCGCGTGCCCTCCGGTGTCGCGCTGCACGCCCTTGGGCTGGCCGGTCGTTCCGCTGGTGTAGAGGATGTACGAGGGCTCGTTCGATTCGAGCCAGGTGACGGGCACCTTCGCGGCGCCCTGCCCCACGCGCGCCTCGCCGTAGTCGACGTCGCGGCCGACGACGCGCGTCATCGACGGGTCGAGCCCGCGATCGACGATGAGCACCTTCGCCGGTGGATGCCTGGAGAGCCGGATCGACTCGTCGACGAGGGGCTTCAGCGCGATCATCTTGCCCATGCGCATGCCGGCATCGGCCGTGACCATCACCTTGGGCTGCGCGTCGTCGATGCGCGCGGCGAGGCTCGCGGCGGCGAAGCCCCCGAACACCACCGAGTGGATCGCGCCCAGGCGCACGGTCGCGAGCATCGCGAACACCGCCTCGGGAATCATCGGCATGTAGATGAGGACGCGGTCGCCCTTGCCGATCCCCAGAGAACGCAGGATGGCGGCGAAGCGGTTCACCTCGTCGTGGAGCTGCGCGAAGGTGTAGCTGCGCTGCCGGTCGACCTCCGTGGAAATCCACACGAGCGCGGGCTGGTCGGCGCGCTTCGCGAGGTGCCGATCGATCGCGTTGTGGCAGAGGTTCGTCTCCCCGCCCACGAACCAGGAGCGGAACGGCGGCTTCGAAGCATCCAGGATCTTCGCGAAGGGCTTGTGCCACTCGATGAGCTTCGCCTGCTCGGCCCAGAAGGCCTCGGGCTCGCGGATCGAGCGATCGTAGAACTCGCGGTAGGTACCGGTACGCGCCTCGTCGATCGTCGCCATGCGCCCTCCTCTAGCGGTTCACGTCCACGACCAGCCGGCCACGGACCTTGCCTGCGATCACTTCCGGCGCCTTCGCGAGCGCATCCGCGAGCCCGATGTCGCCGATGGTGGAACGCAGCCTGCCGCGGTCGAGCTGCGTGGCGAGGCGGCGCCAGGCCTCGAGCCTCCTCTCCATGGGCGCCGTGACGCTGTTCACGCCCGCGAGCGTCACGCCGCGCAGGATGAAGGGCGCCACCGTCGCCGGGAAATCCATGCCCTGCGCGAGGCCGCACGCGGCGACCGCGCCCTCGGCCATCGTCTGCGCGCAGGCATTGACCAACGTATGGCTTCCCACGGAATCGACCACGCCGGCCCAGCGCTCCTTCTGCAGCGGCTTGCCCGGCTGGGACAGTGTGGCGCGCTCGACGATCTCCTTCGCGCCGAGCGATTCGAGGTAGGCCTTCTCGGAAAGCTTTCCCGTCGACGCGACCACGCGGTAGCCGAGCTGGGCGAGGATGGCGACCGAGATGCTGCCGACTCCGCCGGTCGCGCCGGTGACGAGGACGTCGCCGCGATCGCTCGTGACGCCCAAGCGCTCGAGCGCCATCACGCAGAGCATCGCCGTGTAGCCCGCCGTGCCGATCGCCATCGCCTCGCGCGTGGTCATGCCCTGCGGGACGCGCACCAGCCAGTCGCCCTTCACGCGCGCCTTCTGCGCGAGGCCACCCCAATGCGTTTCGCCCACGCCCCAGCCGTTGAGGAGCACGTGGTCGCCGGGCTTCCACGAAGGGTGCGCGCTCGCCTCGACGACGCCCGCGAAATCGATGCCGGCCACCATCGGCCACTTGCGCACGATGGGCGACTTGTCGGTGAGCGCGAGCGCGTCCTTGAAGTTGACGGTCGAGTACTCGACCTTCACCGTGACGTCGCCCTGGGGAAGGTCGTTCTCCCCGAGATCCGCCACGCGCGCCTGGAACTTGTCCGCTTCCCTGGTGAGGAGGATGGCTTTCATGGGCAGGTCGAAATCGAAAAAGGGGTCAGATCCCTTTTCCGAATGTTAGCGTCGAGGCTACACGCATTATCCCGTAGAAAAGGGATCTGACCCTTTTTCGCTGTTACCTCAACAGTACCTGGGGATTTTCCGCCGAAGCGTGCTTTCGCGCAAAGTAATCGCGCGATTGCATCTCGCGCAGCCGGCTCGCGGTGCGCGCGAATTCCGCGCGCAGCATGCGCTCGGCACCGGAGCCCTCGCCCGCCTCGCCGAGCAACGCCTCGGGCGGCGCCGCCGCGGTGACGACGAGCTTCACGCGCTGGTCGTAGAAGATGTCCACCAGCCACGTGAAGCGGCGCGCCGCGTTTTGCCGCTGCGGCCCGAGGACGGGAACGTTGGACACGAGCACCGTGTGGTACGCGCTCGCGACCTCGAGGTAGTCCACCTGCGAGCGCGGCTTCTCGCAGAGCTCGGCGAAGTCGATCCAGATCACGCCCTTCGCGCGGCGGCGGAACGCGAGCGGGCGGTTCCCCACCTCGATGGTGCCGTCCTGCGCGTAGGTCGCCTTGGTCATCGCCTCGAAGATGCTCACGAGGTGCGCGTCGGCGTTCGCGTCGAGCGGCGTGTAGTAGACGCTCAGCGCATCGAGGAGCCGCCTGCGGTGGTCGACGCTGCCGCCGAGGTGGACGACCTCGAGCTCGCGCTCGAGGACGTCGATCGCGGGAAGGAAGCGCGCGCGCTGCAAGCCGTTCGGATACAGGTCCGCGGGCCTGTAGTTCGAGGTCATCACGAGCACGACGCCCTTCTCCACCAGCAGCTCGAGCAGCCGCCCCAGGATCATCGCATCGGCGATATCGCCCACGTGGAACTCGTCGAAGGCGAGGATGCGAAGCTCGTGCGCGATCTCCGTGGCGATCGCCTCGAGCGGATCTTCCTGGCCGGTGAGCGCCTTCATGCGCGCGTGGATCTCGCGCATGAACTCGTGGAAATGCACCCGGCGCTTCCTGCGATGGCGCGAGACCTTGAAGAACGCGTCCATCATGAGCGACTTGCCGCGCCCGACGCCGCCCCAGATGTACATCCCGCGCGGCGGCTTGCGGCCCGCCCCGAGGTTCGTCACCAGCCGGTTGATCTTCCCCTGCCGATAGAGGCGGTATTCCTCGAGCTGCTCGAAGAGGCGCTGCAATTGCTCCACGACCGCGAGCTGCTCGCTGTCGGTCTCGAAGTCGTGGCGCTGGCTGAAGTGCCAGTACCACTCGAGCGGCCCGGAGAAATCCCCCGCCTCGACTTCCTCGTCGCGGCCGTTGTCGGATATCGGAATTTCCTGCGCCGGGCGCATCAGCTGGCAAACATCCGTGCAAGCGCCGATGCCCGCCGATCCAACGCCGATTCCCGCCGATGAAGAATTGCATGGACGGAATCAATGGACATGGGCACGACGTGCATGAACGATCCCTCTCCCGCCTTATCGGCGGCCATCGGCATTGGATCGGCGGGCATCGGCGCTTTCAAAGCCTTTCGCCCGCTACATGTTCAGCGACCGCTTCTCCACGTTCAAGGCCGCTTCCTTCACCACCTCGGAAAGCGTGGGGTGCGCATGGACGATGCGAGCCATGTCCTCGGAAGCGCCGGCGAATTCCATCGTCGTCACCCCCTCCTGGATGATGTCGGAAGCGCGCGCGTGGATGATGTGCACGCCCAGCACGCGATCGGTCGCGGCATCGGCGACCACCTTCGCGAAGCCCACCGGCTCCTCGAGGCCGAGCGCGCGGCCGTTGATCGAGAACGGGAACTGCCCCGCCTTCACCGTGAATCCCGCGGCCTTCGCCTGCGCCTCGCTCATGCCGACCCATGCGATCTCGGGGTTGGTGTAGATGATCCACGGAATGCACGCGTAGTCGATGTGCGGCTTCTGCCCGGCGATGATCTCCGCCACCATCACGCCCTCGTCCTCGGCCTTGTGCGCGAGCATCGGGCCGCGCACGACGTCGCCGATCGCGTAGACGTTCGCGAGCGCCGTGCGGCAGTCCTCGTCCACCTGGATGAAGCCGCGCGGGTCGAGCTTCAGGCCGATCGCCTCCGCGCCGAGCCCCTCGGTGTTCGGCACGCGCCCGATCGACACCACGAGCTTGTCGCATTCGAGCTTCTGCGCGGCGCCTTTGTCGTCGGTGTACTCGACCGCCACGCCCGATTTCTTCACGGCGACCTTGCCGATCTTCACTCCGAGGTGGATGTCGAGGCCCTGGTTCTTCGTGAACTGCTTCCACGCTTCCTTCGCGACCGCCTCGTCCGCGGCGCCGAGGAAATTGGGCAGCGCCTCGAGGATGGTCACCTCCGAGCCGAGGCGACGCCAGACGCTGCCGAGCTCCAGCCCGATCACGCCGGCGCCGATCACGCCCAGGCGCTTGGGCACGGCGGCAAACGCGAGCGCGCCTTCGTTGTCGCACACCGTCTCGTTGTCGATCGCGACGGCGGGAAGCTGGCGCACCTTGGAGCCGGTCGCGACGATCACGTGCTTCGCGCTGAGCGATTGCGCCTCGCCCACGCCCGCCACCTCGATCGAATAACCCTCGCCCGCGCGCCCGGTGAAGCGGCCGAAGCCCTGCAGCCACGCGATCTTGTTCTTCTTGAAGAGGAACTCGATCCCCTTCGTCATCTTGGAGACGATCGCATCCTTGCGCGATTGCATCTTCGCGACGTCGATCCTGGCGCCGGAGACCGTGATGCCGTGCGGCTCGAGATGGCGCGAGACCTTCTCGTATTCCTCGGAGGAGGCGAGCAGCGCCTTGGAGGGAATGCAGCCCACGTTGAGGCAGGTCCCGCCGAGAGCGAGCTCGCCCTTCGCGTTCCTCCAGCCCTCGATGCAGGCGACCTTGAACCCGAGCTGCGCGGCGCGGATCGCGGCGACGTAGCCCCCGGGTCCCGCGCCGATCACGACGACGTCGAATGCCTGTGCCATGGGATGTCCGTTATTTCAGCCAGAAGCGCGCGATGTGCACGCCGAGTCCCGCGCAGATCCCGGCGGCGAGCGGCGGCACGTCGCGCAGGAGGAGCGGCGGATGCTTGAGGAGGCGCAGCAGCCAGAAGGTCACCGCGACCGCGATCCCCACCGCGAGCGACACCGCGAAGTGGCGCGGCAGGTAGATGCCGAGCTGCGCGTCGAGGAACACCGTGAGGAACCCCACGAAGAGCGACCCCGCGGCGAAGAAGAAGATCCGCCACGCGATGGCCGCGGCCGTGGGCCGCTTCCTGCGGCGCGCCACGGGTCAGATGTCCAGCAGCAGGCGCGCCGGATCCTCGAGCGCCTCCTTCATCGCGACGAGCGAGAGCACCGCCTCGCGGCCGTCGATGATGCGGTGATCGTAGGAGAGCGCGAGGTAGTTCATCGGGCGGATCACGACCTGCCCGTTCTCCACCACCGGCCGCTCCTTCGTGGCGTGGATGCCGAGGATCGCGCTCTGCGGCGGGTTGATGATCGGCGTGGAGAGCATCGAGCCGAACACGCCGCCGTTGGAGATCGAGAAAGTGCCGCCGGTGAGCTCCTCGATGCTGATCTTGCCGTCCTTCGCGCGCCGGCCGAAGTCGGCCACCTGCTGCTCGATCTCGGCGATGGACATGAGGTCGGCGTTGCGCAGGATCGGCACCACCAGCCCGCGCTCGCTGCCCACCGCGATGCCGACGTCGTAGTAGCCGTGGTAGACGATGTCGCTGCCGTCGATCGAGGCGTTCACGATCGGATACTTGCGCAGCGCGTGCACGGCGGCCTTCACGAAGAAGGACATGAAGCCGAGCTTCACGCCGTGCTCCTTCTCGAACTTCTCCTTGTAGCGCGCGCGCAGCTCCATCACCGGCGCCATGTTGACCTCGTTGAAGGTCGTGAGGATGGCGGCGGTCGATTGCGACTGCACGAGGCGCTCGGCGACCCGCTGGCGCAGCCGCGACATCGGCACGCGCTGCTCGGTGCGCGACCCCGACGGGATCTGGATCGAAGGCGCGGGCCGCGGCGGCGCCTTCGCGGCAGGCGCCTGCGTGCCGGTCGAAGGCGCGGGCGAGATCGTGGTGCCGACGGAGGCTGGCGCCGCGGGCGCAGCGAGGACGTCCGCCTTGGTCACGCGGCCGTCGCGTCCGGTGCCTGGCACGGCCGCGGTGTCCACCCCTTTCTCGGCCGCGATCTTCGCCGCGGCGGGAGACGCGGCCTTCGCGGCGGCACCACTCGAGATCGCCGCCGCGGCCGGCGTTCCGGCTTGCGGCGCGCGCGTCTGGGCCGCCGCCTGCGCGCCCGCGGCGGCGCTTGCCGTCGGTTTCGCCTCGGTGTCGATCACGGCGATCAGCTCGCCGCTCGTCACGCTCGCGCCGTCGTTCTTCACGATCCTCGCGAGCACGCCGTCGACGGGCGCGGGAAGCTCGAGCACCACCTTGTCGGTCTCGATGTCGATCAGGTTCTCGTCGCGCTTCACGGCCTCGCCCGGCTTCTTGCGCCAGGCGACGAGCGTCGCCTCGGAGACCGATTCGGAGAGCTGCGGGACTTTCACTTCCACTTGCATGGTCGGATCCTCTCGCGCCGCGCGTCAGGCGGCCTGCTTGCGCGTTCCGGCGTCGAGGCTCAGGGCGGCCTCGACGAGCGCCTTCTGCTGCTCGTTGTGCAGCTGCAGGTACCCTACCGCGGGCGACGCCGACGAGGCGCGTCCCGCGTACGTGAGCTCCTGGTCGGGCCGCATGTGGCGCAGCAAGTAATGCTGGATGCGGTGCCACGCCCCCTGGTTGCCCGGCTCCTCCTGGCACCACACGACGCTCTTCGCGTTGGCATAGAGGTCGACCTGCGCCTGGAATTCCTCGTGCGGGAAGGGATAGAGCTGCTCGATGCGCACGACCGCGATATCCTCCACGGCACGCTTCGCGCGCTCCGCGACGATGTCGTAGTAGACCTTGCCCGAGCAGAAGATCACGCGCTTCACCTTCTTCGGCGCGAGCTTCTCCGTCTCGGGGATGATCACCTGGAAGCCGCCGTTCGCGAGATCGGCGAGCGGCGAGGACGCCTCCTTCTTGCGCAGCAGGCTCTTCGGCGTCATGACGATGAGCGGCTTGCGCATCGGCCGCTCCACCTGGCGGCGGATCATGTGGAAGAACTGCGCGGCGTTCGAGGGCACGCACACCTGGATGTTGTGCTCCGCGCAGAGCTGCAGGTAGCGCTCGAGGCGCGCCGAGGAGTGCTCGGGCCCCTGCCCTTCGTAGCCGTGCGGCAGGTACATCGTGAGGCCGCACAGGCGTCCCCACTTCGCTTCGCCCGAGGCGATGAACTGGTCGACCACCACCTGCGCGCCGTTCGCGAAGTCGCCGAACTGGCCTTCCCAGATCACCAGCTCGAAGGGCTGCGCGCTCGCGTAGCCGTATTCGAAGCCGAGCACCGCCTCCTCGGAGAGCACCGAATCGATCACGACGAAGTTCGCCTGGCCGTTGCGGATGTTCTGCAGCGGCACGTATACGCCCGCGTCCCAGCGCTCGCGGTTCTGGTCGTGCAGCACCGCGTGGCGATGCGCGAAGGTGCCGCGCCCCGAGTCCTGCCCGGAGATGCGCACGGGGTGGCCGCCGTCGACGAGCGAGGCGTACGCGAGGTTCTCCGCCATGCCCCAGTCGAGCGGCGCCTTGCCCTCGCCCATCTCGCGCCGCGCCGCGAGCAGGCGCTCGACCGACGGATGCAGCTTGAAGTTCGGCGGGATCTCCGTGAGGCGCGCGGCATAGTGCTTGAGCTTCGCGAGCGGCACGGCGGTCTCGGCGGCCTGGCGCCAATCGACGCCCATGAACGGCGCCCAGTCGATCGCGAGCGCGGGCTTGAGGCCGTAGAGGATCTTGGGGTTCGTGCCCTTGCCGGCGTCGAGCGCGGTGCGCACGCTCGTCACCAGCTCGTCGGCGTAGCCCGCGGGGATCACGCCCTCGGCCTCCAGCTTGTCGCCATAGAGCTTGCGCGTGCCGGCATGCTGCGCGATCTTCTTGTACATGAGCGGCTGCGTCACGAACGGCTCGTCCTGCTCGTTGTGGCCGAGGCGGCGGAAGCACACGAGGTCCACCACCACGTCGCGATGGTACTTGCGGCGGTACTCGAGCGCGATCGCGGCCACCATCACGCAGGCCTCGGGATCGTCGCCATTCACGTGGAAGACCGGCGCCTCCACCATCTTGGCGATGTCGGTCGCGTAGAGCGAGGAGCGCGCGTCGCGCGTATCCGAGGTGGTGAAGCCGATCTGGTTGTTCACCACGATGTGCAGCGTGCCGCCGGTCTTGTAGCCGCGCGTCTGCGAGAGCGCGAGCGTCTCCATCACGACGCCCTGGCCCGCGAACGCGGCATCGCCGTGGATGAGGAGCGGCACGACCTCGTCGCCCGAGTGGTCGCCGCGGCGGTGCTGGCGCGCGCGCACCGAGCCTTCCACGACCGGGTTCACGATCTCGAGGTGCGAGGGATTGAACGCGAGCGTGAGGTGAACCGTGCCGCCCGCGGTCTTGATGTCGGAGGAGAAGCCCTGGTGGTACTTCACGTCGCCCGCGGAGAGCTCGTGCGCGTGCTTGCCCTCGAACTCGGAGAAGAGGTCGGCGGGGATCTTGCCGAGGTTGTTCACCAGGACGTTGAGGCGCCCGCGGTGCGCCATGCCGATCACGACCTCCTTCGCGCCCGCGGCGCCGGCGTTCTCGATGATCGTGTCGAGCATCGGGATCATGCTCTCGCCACCCTCGCCGGAGAAGCGCTTCTGTCCCACGTAGCGCGTGTGGAGGTAGCGCTCGAGCGTCTCGGCCGCGGTGAGCCGCTCGAGGATGTAGCGCTTCTCGTCGGCGGAGTAGCGCGGCGTGGAGAGCGTCCCCTCGAAGCGCTGCTGGATCCAGCGCTTCTGCTCGGTGGAGGAGATGTACATGTACTCGATGCCGATCGTGCCGCAGTACGTCTTCTTCACGGCCGTGACGATGTCGCGCAGCTTCATCGGCGCCGCCCCGCCCGAGGAAACCGCCCTCGGCCCCTGCCAGGAGCCGGGCGAGAACTCGCGGTCCATGTCCGCCTCGGTGAAGCCGTAGAACGAGAGCTCGAGCTCGGGAACGGGCGTGCGCTCGAGGCGCTTCAACGGGTCGAGCTGCGAGTAGCGCGAGCCGAGCACCCGATGCGCGCGGATGTACTGCAGCACCTTGAGCGACTTGTCGTCCGCGGCGGCGACCGGCGGCCGCGCCGCGGGGTGGCGCGCGAGGTTCTCGAACGCCGCGACGATCGGCCCGTGGGGCACGTCCTTGCCGTTGCCGGATTTCTGCCACGCGTCGAACTGGGCGCGCCACTCCGGATCCACCGACGACGGATCGGCGAGGTAGCGCTCGTAGAGCTCCTCCACGAACGGCGCATTCGCGCCGAAAAGGTGGGAGGACGCCGCGAACTGCTCCATCAGGCTTGCCATTGAAGGAATCCTTTCAACCTTGCCTCGCTGGGAGAGGGTCGGCGTTCCCCATCTATCCGCGCTTCGCGATCGGCACCACGTCGCGTTTCGTGGGCCCGACGTAGAGCTGGCGCGGGCGGCCGATCTTCTGCTCGGGGTCCGAGATCATCTCGTTCCACTGCGCTATCCAGCCCACCGTGCGGGCGAGCGCGAAGATGCACGTGAACATGGAGGTCGGGATCCCGAGCGCGCTCTGCACGATGCCGGAGTAGAAGTCCACGTTCGGGTAGAGCTTCCTCGAGACGAAGTAGTCGTCCTCGAGCGCGATCTTCTCGAGCGCCATCGCGAGCTTGAGCAGCGGCTCGTTGTGCTTGTCGAGCGCGTCGAGCACCTCGCGCGTGGTCTCCTGCATGAGCTTCGCGCGCGGGTCGTAGTTCTTGTAGACGCGGTGGCCGAAGCCCATCAGCTTCACGTGCGAGTTCTTGTCCTTCACCTGCTTGATGAACTCGCCGATCTTCTCGACGCCGCCCGCCTTCTGCAGGTCGATGAGCATCTGCAGCGCCGCCTCGTTCGCGCCGCCGTGCGCCGGGCCCCACAGGCATGCGATGCCCGAGGCGATGCAGGCGAAGGGGTTGGCGCCCGAGGAGCCGGCGAGCCGCACGGTCGAGGTCGACGCGTTCTGCTCGTGGTCGGCGTGCAGGATGAAGATGCGGTCCATCGCGCGCACCAGCACGTCGTTCACCTGGTACTCCTCGGCCGGCACGCCGAACATCATGCGCATGAAGTTCGCCGTGTAGGAGAGGTCGTTCTTCGGGTACATGAACGGCTGGCCCATGCTGTACTTGTAGGCCATGGCGACGATGGTCGGCATCTTCGCGATGAGGCGGAAGGCCGAGATCTCGCGGTGCTTCGGATCGTTGATGTCGAGCGAGTCGTGGTAGAAGGCCGAGAGCGCGCCCACCACGCCCACCAGCACCGCCATCGGGTGCGCGTCGCGGCGGAAGCCCTGGTAGAGGCGCGCGAGCTGCTCGTGCACCATCGTGTGGTGCACGACGGTCGAGCAGAACTCCCCTTTCTGCGCCTTGTCCGGCAGCTCGCCGTAGAGCAGCAGGTAGCACACCTCGAGGAAATCGCAGTTCACCGCGAGCTGCTCGATGGGATAGCCGCGATACAGGAGGATGCCCTGGTCGCCGTCGATGTAGGTGATCTTCGAGGCGCAGCTCGCGGTCGACAGGAAGCCGGGGTCGTACGTGAACATCCCGGTCTTGCCGTACAGCGCGCGGATGTCGATCACGTCCGGCCCGACGGTGCCCGAGTAGGTCGGGAAGTCGAGCTTCTTGTCGCCTTCGTAGCTGAGTGTCGCCTTGCCTTTCGCTTCCATCGTCTCGCGCTCCGATCTTGATCCCGCGCGCCTTCAGGCGGCGCGCAGCATGTCCACCACGTGCCGGAGCTTCGCCTCCGGCGCCTCGGCCCTGCCCATCACGATGTCGAGCAGGTCGTTGTCCGGCAGCTCCAGCAGGGCCTCGAGCCGAGCCGCCTCCTCCTCGTTCATCCTCGCGCCCCGTCCCGACCAGAAGCGGTCGAACACGAGGTCGAGCTCCAGCAATCCCCTGCGGCTCCTCCAACGCAGCCGCTCGAGCGCCCGGTGGTCCATCGCGGCGGCGCTACACCGCCCGCTTCACCAGCAGCGACCGGATCCTGCCGATCGCGAGCGACGGGTTGAGCCCCTTCGGGCACACGTCCACGCAGTTCATGATGGTGTGGCAGCGGAACAATCGATACGGGTCCTCGAGGTTGTCCAGGCGCTCGTTGGTCGCGGTATCGCGGCTGTCGGCGATGAAGCGGTACGCCTGCAGCAATCCCGCGGGCCCGACGAACTTGTCCGGGTTCCACCAGAAGCTCGGGCACGCCGTGGAGCAGCACGCGCAGAGGATGCATTCGTACAGGCCGTCGAGCTGCTCGCGCTCGGCGGGCGACTGCAGGCGCTCGCGCTCGGGCATGGGCCGATCGTCGATCACGTACGGCTGCACCGAGTGGTATTGCGCGAAGAACTGCGTCATGTCGACGACCAGGTCGCGCACCACCGGGAGCCCCGGCAGCGGCCGGATCACCACGGGCTCCTTGAGCTCCGAGAGCTTGGTGATGCAGGCGAGCCGGTTCTTGCCGTTGATGTTCATCGCGTCCGAGCCGCATACGCCCTCGCGGCACGAGCGGCGCAGCGAGAGCGTGTCGTCGAGCGCCTTGATGCGCACGAGCGCGTCGAGCAGCATGCGGTCGGAGGGGCCGATCTCCAGGTCGTAGTCCTGGAAATGCGGCTTCTCGTCCTTCTCGGGGTTGTAGCGCTGGATGCGGAATTTCATCTCGCTCTCAGTAGACCCTGGCTTTGGGCGGGAAAGTCTCGACGGTGAGGGGCTTCAGGTGGACCGGCTTGTAGGTGAGCCGGTCGCCCTCGCGGTGCCACAGCGTGTGCTTGAGCCAGTTCACGTCGTCGCGCTTCGGATGATCTTCCCGGTCGTGGGCGCCGCGGCTTTCCTCGCGCGCCGCCGCCGAGATCATGGAGGCGCGCGCGGTCTCCACGAGGTTGTCGAGCTCGAGCGCCTCGATGCGCGCCGTGTTGAAGACCCTGGACTTGTCCTTGATCTGCGTGCGCTTCGCGCGCTCCGCGATCGCCTTGATCTTTTCCACGCCCTGCGCGAGGAGGTCGGGGAAGCGGAACACGCCGCAATGCGCCTGCATCGTGCGCTGGATGTCGTTCCTCACCTCGCTCACCTCCTCGCCGCCCGCCTGCGAATCGAGGCGCGCGATGCGAGCGCGCGAGGGCTCGGCCGCATCCTTCGCGAGCTCCGGCAGCGACGTGCCCTCGCGCGCGATGAAGTCGATCATCGCGCGCCCGGCGCTGCGGCCGAACACGAGGAGGTCGGTGAGCGAGTTGGTGCCGAGCCGGTTGGCGCCGTGCACGGAGGCGCAGCCGCACTCGCCCGCGGCGTAGAACCCGGGCACCGGCACCTCGCGGCTGCCGTCCCATACCACGACCTCGCCGTGGAAATTGGTCGGGATCCCGCCCATCTGGTAGTGGACCGTGGGCACGACCGGGATCGGGTCCTTCACCGGATCGACGTTCGCGAACTTGATCGCGATCTCGCGGATGCCCGGCAGGCGCTTCTCGATCGTCTCGAGGCCGAGGTGGTCGAGCTTGAGCAGCACATGGTCGGCGTGCTCGCCCACGCCGCGCCCTTCCTTGATCTCGGTCGCCATCGCGCGCGAGACCACGTCGCGCGAGGCGAGGTCCTTCATGGTCGGCGCATAGCGTTCCATGAAGCGCTCGCCGTCCTTGTTGAGGAGGTAGCCGCCCTCGCCGCGCACGCCCTCGGTGATGAGCACGCCCGCGCCCGCGACGCCGGTCGGGTGGAACTGCCAGAACTCCATGTCCTCGAGCGGGATGCCGGCGCGCGCGGCCATGCCGAGCCCGTCGCCGGTGTTGATGAACGCGTTGGTCGACGAGTGGAAGATGCGGCCCGCGCCGCCGGTGGCGAAGAGCGTCGCCCTGGCGTGGAAGATCGCCATCTCCCCGCTCTCCATCTCGAGCGCGGTCACGCCCACCACCCGGCCGCTCGCGTCGCGCAGGAGGTCGAGCGCCATCCACTCGACGAAGAACTGCGTCTTCGCGAGGACGTTCCTCTGGTAGAGTGTATGCAGCATCGCGTGGCCGGTCCGGTCCGCGGCGCACGAGCTTCTCTGGACCGGCTTCTCGCCGAAGTTCGCCGAGTGGCCCCCGAACGGGCGCTGGTAGATGGTGCCGTTCTCGTTGCGGTCGAACGGCATGCCGAAGTGCTCGAGCTCGATCACCAGCTCGGGCGCGGCGCGGCACATGAACTCGATCGCGTCCTGGTCGCCCAGGTAGTCGGAGCCCTTGATCGTGTCGTACATGTGCCAGAGCCAGTGGTCCTCGCCCATGTTGGCGAGCGCCGCGCCGATGCCGCCCTGCGCGGCCACCGTGTGCGAGCGTGTGGGAAACACCTTCGAGAGCACCGCGACCCGCAGCCCCGCGTGCGCGAGCTCCAGGGAGGCGCGCATGCCCGAGCCGCCGGCCCCGACGATCACCGCGTCGAACTTGCGTACCGGGATCGTCATCTCATCGCCCCCACAGGATCGAGAACGACCAGAGGAGGTAGAACACCAGCACCACCGCCACCACGACCTGCGCGCCGAGCCGCAGCGCGTACCCGTGCAGGTAGTCGATGATCACGTCGCGCATGCCGATCCACGCGTGCCACGCGATCGCGACCAGCGCGGTGAGCGTCGCGAGGCGGAAGAAGCCACCCGCGAAGAGCGCCTTCCAATCGGCGTACGACGCGGGCGAGCGCCACAGGATGTAGGGAACGGCGAAGATCGTGTAGAGCGCCATCACCACGGCGCTGAAGCGCTGCACCAGGAAGTTGCCCGTGCCGAAATGCGCGCCGACCGGGTTCTTTTCGTATGCGTGCTTCACCATACGCACCCCGCGACGGCCACGGCGGCCAACGCGCCGAGCACGAACACCGCGAGCGCCGAGGCGCGCGCCGCGGGCTTTGCGCTCCACAGGTGCAGGTCGAGGATGAGATAGCGCAGTCCGGCGAAGAAGTGGTGCGCGTAGGCCCACGCCGCCGCGATCACCGCGAGCTTCGCGACGGGGTGCGCGAACAGCTGGTGCCAGCGCGCGTAGCCTTCCTCGCCCGCGAGCGTGGACTGCAGCATCCAGAGCAGGAGCGGCAGGATCGGGAAGAAGAGCAGCGCCCCCGAGATGCGATGGAAGATCGAGAGCACCGCCGGCGGCCACATGTGCGCCAGGTTGAGCTCGTAGTACTTCGGCCTCGGCTTGGGCGCGGCGCTCATGTTCTTGGTTGTCGGCTTGGCAAGGATCGGCGATTCTATCTCGGGTGGCATCGGCGCCCCAATATCAGCTGAGCTCGTTGAAATACGAGAACCCGTCGGTGCGGCAGAGGCCCCGGCGCCATTCCACCGGCTTGTCCCCGTAGGTGAACGCGACGCGATCGACGCACAGCAACGGGGCGCCCTTCGCAACCTTGAGGTGCGCGGCGGCGAACGAATCCGCGGCGACCGCGCGCAGCCGCTCCTCGGCGCGGATCATGCGCACGCCGAACACCGATTCGTAGAAGCTGTAGACGGAGCCGCCGAACTCCTCCAGCTCGGCGAGCGTCATGCCGGGGAATTGCCGTGCGTCGAGCACGATCTCGTCGAGGATCATCGGACGTCCCGAGAACGACATCACGCGCTTGAACCCGAGCACCGCCGCGCCCGCCTTGAGCCCGAGCGCCGCGCCGCTCTCGCCGTGCGCCTTGCCGCGCTCGAGCGCGAAGAAGAGGTTCTGCGGATGGATCTTCTCGCCCGAATCGGGCATCACGCGCAGGAAGCGGTATTGGTACGAAGGCTCGCAATGCGACGCGACGAACGTGCCCTTTCCCTGGCGGCGCAGCAGGATGTGCTCCGCCGCGAGCTCGTCGATCGCCTTGCGCACGGTGCCCTGGCTCACGCGATAGCGCGCCGCGAGCTCGAGCTCCGAAGGGATCGCCTCGCCCGGCTTCCACTCGCCCGAGACGAGGCTTTGCGTGAGGAGGATCTTGATCTGCTCGTAGAGTGGGCGGAACGCCGGACGCATCCGGGGACCCACGGAGGAGGATCGCTGCACGGCTCGGGCGTCTCTCTTCATCTGCCCACCATCGTACCATAGCTTTTTGGCCACGTCTTATATAAGATACAAGTTTCATAGGGCGGCACCATGGATACTTTTACCGCCTTTTCAAAGGGTTGCCTGGATGAACCCGTACTACCGGCCCCGCCGGTCCATGCTCTACGTCCCCGGCAGCAACACCCGCTACCTGCACAAGGCGAGGACCTTGCGGGTCGATTCCGTGATCCTGGACCTGGGCGATCCGATCCTGGTCGACAAGAAGGTCGAGTCGCGCCGCAACGTGTGCGAGGCGGTGCTCGCGGGCGGCTACGGCCGGCGCGAGGTGGTGGTGCGCGTGAACGACCTCGATTCGCCGTGGGGGCGCGAGGACGTGAAGGCGGTCGCGCGCGCAGGCGTCGACGCGGTGCTCTTCCCGAACATCGAGTCGCGCGGCGACGTGGACGAGGCGATCGCCCTCCTCGACGAGTCCGGCGGCCCGCACCTTCCGATCATGGTGATGATCGAGAGCCCGCTCGGCGTGCTGCGCGCCGAGGAGATCGCCGCGGCCTCGGATCGCATCGCCTGCATCGTCGTCGCGACCTCGGACCTGCGCAACCAGCTGCACGGCCGCCGCACGCCCGACCGCGTGGCGCTGCTCCACAGCCTCTCGCACGTGCTCCTCGCGGGGCGCGCGCACGACCGCTCCGTGGTGGACGGCATCTCCACCGACCTGAAGGACATGCAGTCCTTCGAGTACGGATGCCGCCTCGCGCGCGACCTCGGCTTCGACGGCAAGAGCCTCGTGCACCCGTTCCAGCTTCCCTACTGCAACGACGCATTCACGCCCAAGCCGCACGAGACGGCCGCGGCGAACGAGGTGATCGAGGCGCTCGACCGCGCGCACCGCGAGGGGCGCGGCACCGTGGTCGTGAACGGCCGCCTGGTCGAGGGGCACCACGTGAAGGCGGCGCGGCGGCTGCTCGCGATGTCGGATCTCATCGCCAAGCTCGAGGCCGGCTGGTAATGGCCTTGCGCGAAGCGCCTACAATTACGGCTTTGTTCAAGACCGAAACGCAGAGGGAAATGCAGCATGACCGCAGGTGAAAAGTTCAGGCAGGCGCTCAAGGAGGAGAAGCCGCTGCAGGTGCCGGGCGCGATCAACGCCTACCACGCGATCCTCGCCAGGGCGAGCGGCTTCCGCGCGATCTACCTCTCCGGCGGCGGCGTCGCGGCGGGCTCGCTCGGCATGCCCGACCTCGGCATCTCGAACCTCGACGACGTGCTCACGGATATCCGGCGCATCACCGACGCGTGCGACCTGCCGCTCCTCGTGGACGTGGATACCGGCTTCGGCGCGAGCGCCTTCAACGTCGCCCGCACGACCCGGTCGCTCGTGAAGTTCGGCGCTGCCGCGATGCACATCGAGGACCAGGTGGGCGCGAAGCGCTGCGGCCACCGCCCGGGCAAGGAGCTCGTCTCCAAGGAAGAGATGGTCGACCGCATCAAGTCCGCGGTGGATGCGCGCACGGATCCGGCGTTCTTCATCATGGCGCGCACCGACGCCATCGCATCCGAGGGCCTCGAGCGAGGCATCGAGCGCGCGCTCGCCTGCGTGGAAGCGGGCGCCGACGGCATCTTCCCCGAGGCCGTGACGGATCTCGAGATGTACCGCAAGTTCAAGCAGGCGGTGAAGGTGCCGGTGCTCGCGAACATCACCGAGTTCGGCAAGACGCCGCTCTTCACGGTGGACGAGCTGCGCGCGGCCGGCGTCGACATCGCGCTCTACCCGCTCTCCGCCTTCCGCGCCATGAATGCCGCGGCGCTCGAGGTGTACGGCGAGCTCCGCGCGAAGGGCACGCAGAAAGATGTGGTGGAGGCGATGCAGTCGCGCGAGGACCTCTACCGCTACCTCGGCTACCACGAGTACGAACGCAAGCTCGACGCGCTGTTCGCCAGATCGAAGTGAAGGGAGAAGACACGATGTCCCAGGCTGCAGCCGCCCCCACCGCCGCGCCGAAGCCGAAGAAATCGGTGGCGCTCTCGGGCGTTACCGCCGGCAACACCGCCCTGTGCACCGTCGGGCGCACCGGCAACGACCTGCACTACCGCGGCTACGACATCCTCGACATCGCCGAGCACTGCGAGTTCGAGGAGATCGCCTATCTCCTCGTGCACGGGAAGCTGCCCAACCTCGCCGAGCTCGCCGCGTACAAGCAGAAGCTCGGAGGACTACGCGGCGTCCCCGCGGCGGTGCAGCGGATCCTCGAGGCGATTCCGGCGAGCACGCACCCGATGGACGTGCTGCGCACGGCCTGCTCGGCGCTCGGAAGCGTGCTGCCCGAGGGCGAGGATCACAAGCTCGCGCCCTCGCGCGACATCGCCGACCGCCTGATGGCCTCCTTCGGCTCGATGCTGCTCTACTGGTACCACTACTCGCATTCCGGGCGCCGCATCGAGGTCGAGACCGACGACGACTCGATCGGCGGCCACTTCCTGCACCTGCTGCACGGGCGCAAGCCCTCGCCGCTCTGGGTGCGCTCGATGCACACCTCGCTCATCCTCTACGCCGAGCACGAGTTCAACGCCTCCACTTTCACCGCGCGCGTGATCGCCGGGACGGGATCGGACCTGCATTCCGCCATCACCGGCGCGATCGGCGCGCTCAAGGGGCCCAAGCACGGCGGCGCCAACGAGTTCGCCTTCGACACCATCGGGCGCTACGACACGCCGGACGAGGCCGAGCGCGACATCGTGAAGCGCCTCGTGGAGAAGCAGGTGATCATCGGCTTCGGCCACCCGGTGTACACGGTGGCGGACCCGCGCAACCAGGTGATCAAGGAAGTCGCGCGCGCTCTCTCGAAGGACGCGAAGAACATGAAGCTCTTCGACATCTCCGCCCGCGTCGAGCAGGTGATGTGGCGCGAGAAGAAGATGTTTCCGAACCTCGACTGGTACAGCGCGACCAGCTACCACATGATGGGCGTGCCGACCGCGATGTTCACGCCGCTCTTCGTGATCTCGCGCACCTCGGGCTGGGCGGCGCACGTGATCGAGCAGCGCATCGACGGCAAGATCATCCGCCCGTCGGCCAACTACACCGGGCCGGAGAACCTCGCGTTCGTCCCGATCGAGAAGCGCCCATGAGCCGCGCCCGCGCATCGCTCGCCGCCGCGGCGCTCGCACTCGCCGCCATGCCCGTGCACGCCATCAACAAATGCGTGGACCACCACGGCAAGGTGTCGTACCAGAACGCGCCCTGCCCCGAGAGCTCGAAGGAGGAGAAGGTCACCGTGATGCCGGGGCCCGCGCCTTCCGCGCCGCAAGCCGCCGCGACGGCGAAGTCCGCATCCGCGTACGGGCCCACGGGCCTGCTTCGCTCCGACCAGGACGGGGCCGATCCGCGCATGGACTCGGTCGTCTCCACGCTATCGACCTACGAGGGCTGCGAAACGGCCTCGCCGCAGTTCGCGCAGGCGAACCGGGCCAAGTACAGCGCCTGGCGCAGCGACAACGCCGAGCTCCTCGACCGTCTGCCGCACTCCAGCCGCTACATGAAGCTGCTGCGGATCCAGCGCGCGCACGTGCAAAACCAGCTGGCCGATCCGGGCGCGCGCAAGGCGTACGCCGGCTCGTGCGAGTCGAAGCTCGATCCGGTCCTCTCGCCGGCGAAGCCCGCCAAGTAGGCGCCGCGAAGAATGTCCGCGCACATCAGCAACGTCCGCCCCGACTTCGACAAGGTCATCGTCGACATCGTCGACTACGTCCGGAAATACAAGGTCTCCTCGCGCGAGGCCTACGAGACCGCGCGCTACTGCCTCATGGATACGCTCGGCTGCGGGTTCGAGGCGCTCGAGTATCCCGCGTGCACCAAGCTCCTCGGTCCGATCGTGCCGGGCACGATCGTGCCGAACGGCGCGAAGGTCCCCGGCACGCCGTACCAACTCGATCCGGTGCAGGCCGCGTTCAACCTCGGCGCGATGGTGCGCTGGCTCGACTTCAACGACACCTGGCTCGCCGCGGAGTGGGGCCATCCGTCGGATAACCTCGGGGGAATCCTCATGACCGCGGACTGGGTCTCGAGGAACGCGGTCGCCTCCGGCAAGCCGCCGCTCACGATGCGCGAAGTCCTCACCGGCATGATCAAGGCGCACGAGATCCAGGGCTGCATCGCGCTCGAGAACAGCTTCAACAAGGTCGGGCTCGACCACGTGGTGCTGGTGAAGGTCGCCTCGACCGCCGTCGTCTGCACGCTCCTCGGCCTCACGCGCGAGGAAGCGCTCAACGCCGTGTCGAACGCCTGGATCGACGGCCAGTCGCTGCGCACGTATCGCCACGCGCCGAACACCGGATCGCGCAAGAGCTGGGCCGCGGGCGACGCCACCGCGCGCGCCGTGCGCCTCGCCCTCATCGCGAGGACCGGCGAGATGGGCTATCCGTCCGCGCTCACCGCGAAGACCTGGGGCTTCTACGACGTGCTCTTCAAGGGCAACGCGTTCAAGTTCCAGCGCCCGTACGCCAGCTACGTGATGGAGAACGTGCTCTTCAAGATCTCGTTTCCCGCCGAATTCCACTCGCAGACCGCGGTCGAAGCGGCCATGACCCTCCACCAGGAGCTCTCCCGCCTGGGCCG
>Ga0134126_10001714_pt1 | contig 27944 bp, 22 predicted proteins | sample KB31752_FD_96881 | JGI IMG/M metagenome (GOLD analysis project Ga0134126, IMG submission 96881) | Terrestrial soil microbial communities with excess Nitrogen fertilizer from Kellogg Biological Station, Michigan, USA - KB3-175-2 | ecosystem: Environmental > Terrestrial > Soil > Unclassified ... | reverse complement strand
GCCTTCATCGTCATGCTATTCGAGACCGAGCAGTGGCGGCGCATCGTGCCAACCTCGCCCGTGGTTCTCCTGCAAGCCTGGAACACGTTCGTTCATTACGCCACGTTTCATCTGCCGCCCGAGCCGAACGGCTTTTACGGCTATAACGCCCTGCAGCAGATCGCCTATTTCACCGTGGTTTTCGTGTTTGGGCCGCTGGCGATTGCCACCGGTATCGCGATGTCGCCTGCCGTGGTGAATCGCTTCCCCTGGTACGCCCGAATTTTTGGCGGCCGCCAATCCGCCCGTTCAATTCACTTCCTCACCATGCTGAGTTTCGTGGCCTTTCTGGTGGTACATGTGACGCTCGTGGCGATGACGGGATTCGCCCGCAACATGAATCACATCGTGATGGGCACCGACGATCGGAATCCCGTCGGTATGTATTGGGGATTCGTCGGCATCGCGGTGGTCATTCTCTCCTGGGTTGCGGCGCACTATATCTCGTGGTACCACCCTCGCCCGCTGCAGCACGCGCTCAAGTCCGTCACCTATCCGATGCAGCTCCTCACCCTGAACCGGCTGATGCCGAGCCAAAAATATACGCAGGATCAGATCTCGCCTTACTTCTGGCCCAACGGCAAAGTGCCGGTGCGTGATGATTGGAAGCGTCTGGTCGAGGGTGGATTCAAGGATTTTCGCCTCCGGGTGGGAGGACTCGTCCAGAATCCGGTGGAGCTGTCTCTCGCCGATCTCGAGCGCATGGGCAAAGTCGAACACATCACCATGCACCATTGCATCCAGGGTTGGAGCGGCATCGCAAAGTGGGGTGGCATTCCCATGGAGTCGCTCATTGAACTGGTACGGCCCAAGCCGGAAGCCAAAGTGGTGGCGTTCTTCTCATTCGGCGAAGCCCTGTATGGCGGCCCCTACTACGACACCCAAAGCATCGAGAACCTCCGCAAGCCGCAATGCCTCCTCGCGTTTCGGATGAACGACGAACGGCTCCCGCCCGTCTATGGCGCCCCGCTGCGCTTGCGAGTGGAAAACCAACTCGGCTACAAGATGGTGAAATGGATCGAGCGAATCGAGTTCGTTGAATCGGAGAAGCTGCTGGGTAAAGGAGAAGGCGGCAAAAACGAAGACGACGAGTATTTCGACCTGCTGCCCAATATCTGATGCGAAAGCACGATCCTGGTGAATCGCAGGCGAACGCCGACCACATTTTGTCGCTGCTTCGCCGGCTTCGGCTCGATTGGCTGGTGCATCATTTTCCGCCGCGCCTGGTCCGTTCCGTCTACGTCTTTGTGAATGGCTTTATCACGATTGGCCTGCTGGCGCTTTTGGCGCTGCTAAGCGGCAATCCATTTGTGTTTCCGTCGCTCGGCCCCACCGCCTACCTGCTATTTTTTTCGCCGCTGGCCGCAACGTGCAGTCCGCGAAACACGATCCTCGGTCACGCTATTGGCATCATGTGCGGCTATGCGGCTTTCGTTCTCACGGGTGCGGGCGCGCTGCCGTTCGGGATTCACCAGGGAATCTTCTGGCCGCGAATTCTAGCTGCGGCGCTTTCGCTTTCGGCCACAGGCGCGTTGATGACGCTATTCGGCGTGAGCCATCCGCCCGCGGGAGCCACCACGTTGATTATCTCGCTGGGCATCATTTCGAAGCCGCTCGAGCTCGTGATCATCGAAGTCGCGGTCTTCCTGCTCGTCGCGCAAGCCCTGGCGATTAATCGCCTGGCCGGCTTGCCGTATCCCTGGTGGAATGCTCCCGCTTCGATCACGCACGCCACCGACGGATTCGAATAGCCGCATTCCGCGATCCTGGCTTGCGAATTGCGAACGACCCCGCGGAACGTGCCCCCAGGAATAATCAGCGCTATCAATTCCTTCCGATGTGTGTTATCGTCTTTTCTGCGCTTATTACTTTCGGTTATGTTGCGCGGCCCCTCTGGTCCAACACCTGATCTGAGCCTATCCGCCATCAGTTTCCCCCGTTCGTTTTCAGCGTAATCTCAAAAAGGACTGGCGAAGAGCCGTCGCGCCCGCACCGAAGTTTGTGCCGGCCAACTGAAGCTCCTCTCCGGCAAAAATTAAATTGCAGACTTTCTCGGAACTATCTCTATCCCCTTCTCTAAAGGAGCGCCTGTCAGCGGCGCACTTCTCCGTTCCCACAGCCGTCCAAGCGGCCACGATTCCGCACGCGCTGGAAGGCAAAGACGTGCTCGCAACCGCTCACACCGGCACGGGCAAGACGCTCGCGTTTCTGATCCCGGTGATCGAAAGGCTCGCGCGGCGCGACGCGCATGGAATAGGAGCGCTCGTCCTGGCCCCTACGCGCGAACTGGCTATGCAGGTGGCCGAGCAATTCAACGCGCTAACGGGGAAAAACCTCGCGCCCGCGGCCCTCGTAATCGGCGGCTTATCTGAAGCCCCGCAATTGAGCGCCATTCGCAAGGGCGCTCGCGTTGTCATTGCCACCCCAGGCCGGCTCGAAGATTTCCTCGACCGCCGCCTGCTGCACTTCGGATCCTTGCAGACCCTCGTGCTTGACGAAGCGGATCGAATGTTGGACATGGGATTTCTCCCCGCGATTCGCAGAATTGTGGCGATTTTGCCAAAAGACAGGCAAACTCTCTGTTTCTCGGCGACGCTCGAAGCATCCGTCGCCAACATCATAAATTCCTACATGAACAACCCGGTGCGCCTTGCATTCGGCTCGACGCTGAAACCCTCGGAGAACGTCCGTCTTCAAGCATTTGAAATCTCCGCGGAAGGAAAGCACGATATGCTTTGCCAGTTGTTGGAGCAGGAAAAGGGCCGCTGCCTCGTATTCTCGCGCACCAAGCGCGGAACCGAGCGCATCGCCAAGCTGCTCAATGCCCGAGGCATCGAGGCAGCCATGATTCATGGCGGCCGCTCGCAATCCCAACGAACCGCCGCCCTGACCGGCTTGCAAGGGGGACGATACCGCGTTCTGGTGGCCACCGATTTGGCGTCGCGCGGCATTCACGTCGAAAATATCGCCCACGTCATCAACTACGACTTGCCGGATTTGGCGGAGAATTTTATTCATCGCGTCGGGCGCACCGGCCGAGCGGGCGCACGTGGTGTGGCCTCTACTCTTTTTCTCAGGGAGCAGCGGACGGAACTCATGCGGATGGAGCGCACTCTCGGCGTCCGATTTGAGCGCATGCCCGGAGACCGCGGTTCTATCGAAAAAACCGAAACCAACCACGGGACGAGCCGTCCGCGGCCCGCTCTCCATAACCATATGGATGCAACTCGCAGAGGAACTCCTTCAATGGAAAAAGCGCGCTTGGTCTTTTCCTCGCAGTCGGTAGCCTTGCGCGAATTCAGGAGAACAAAATGAAGAATCTATTCGTCGGCAACATGAGTTTTCAGACGACAGAAAGCGATTTGACCGGGCTTTTCACGCCGTTCGGCCAGGTAACTCGCGTTCACATCGCCATGGATCGGGAGACCGGCCGAGCGCGCGGTTTTGCCTTCGTCGAAATGGCAAACGATGATGAAGCCGCGAAGGCAATTGCAGCCCTCGACGGAAAGGATGTGGGTGGACGCAACCTTAAGGTCAGTGAGGCGCGTCCCAAGGCAGAGCGGCGCCCGGGCGGCGGGGGCGGCGGCGGTCGCTCGCGCGGTGGATTTTCCAACGAAGACTATCGTGACAGCTCCCGGCAGCCCCGCGAGCCCCGCTGGTAAGCACGCGTAGCGGCGCCCCACCAGCGCCGACGAAAACTAGACTCCAGGAGGTTTGATGGCGACCACATTTCTTAAACGCCAAAAGGAAATGAAGAGACTCGAAAAGCAGCGCGAAAAGGCCGAGCGCCGGAAGCAGAAGAAACTCGCAAAGCTTACAGACGGTGTGGATTCGCCGGAGGGAACTGATTCCCCGGAGGGATTTGATTCTCCGGACGCCGCCGGACCCGCCGCTGCGGATGGCAACACGCCGCCCGAGCCTGCCGCCGAAAACTGATTCGCCGCGCGCACCTCACCCTGAACGCGTCTCAAGCTCGGCGCAGCGCCGGTCAGTAATCAATTCGGGGCTTAGGCTTGTAAGAACGGTGCGAAGATTTGCTGGCGTGGTCCGCCCGGTAATCTTCCAGTTCGGTGTCGCTGATCGCGAAAGTCGTATGCGAAGGGTGATTCGCATTCGAGATCAGTTCGCGCCGCAGCTTCAAGGAACACACGTCCGGCGCGTCCTGATAGCGAACCCGGTGGGACGTGAAAGCCTCGTTCAGGATGGTGAGTGTGAAGTCGCGAATGTCCTCGGCGGCATAACGCACCTGGAACGAATATTCGCGATACTCGCCCTTCGTCTGGAAGCCGAAGTACTGCATAAGGACGGAGTCGCTCATTTTAGATTCGGCGCGGCGGCCTTCGCTTTCCTCAAGCCAACCACTCTCAACGATCCGCCTCGCTCATTCATTGTGGACTACGCCGCTGCTTTCCACCAGGCATTTCTGCCCCGCGGTTTAGCGCGGGCCCCGCGTGCGTTGCTTAGAATCTTCCGCGATCGTTCTTTTGCTTCGGCCGGCTTCGTTGCCAGTCGTTGATTTCGCTTTGCAACTCGCTCTTCCTCGTTTCATTCACTTCGGTGGCAAGCTGCCGTTGCAGCTGCGCGATCCGCGCCTCCACAAACTCCGGCCGGGCTGATTTCTTCGGTTTTTCAAATCGCATTCGTACTTCTCCTTTGGAAATTTGTCTTCCAGAGCTGCTCTCGGTAACCAGCCGGCGCGTGAACTAAGTTTGCGAGAAGATCATCAAGTCCCACTCGGTTCGCGCAATCTGCGACGCAGCAACGCCACCGGAGCGGGTGCAGCGGAAGGTGAACTCCCCTAGTATACACCTGTTTTGCTCGCGGAACGTTCGTGACTTGCGCCATTCCCCTGGCAGCCCGTTTGAATTTCCTTCACCTGTCGCGCCGGCGCGAAACTCGTTCGCGAAGGCGGCGCACGACGCAAAGGGTCACAGTCCGGCCCAGCTACCGTCATTTGGGCTGATTTGGGCTGATTGCCGCTGCGTGCGCGAGGGAGTATACTTTGTAGTTTGGGCCTATGTCATCGCAACATCCTGAGAGCGCTTCCCTCCGATCCGAACCCGTCGACCAGCCTTTGGGTGACGGTGAGGAGATTCGCGTCCATGGCGCGCGCGTCCACAATCTCAAGAACATAGACGTCGTAATTCCCCACAATCGCCTCACGGTGATCACCGGCGTATCCGGCTCCGGCAAATCGAGCCTCGCGTTCGACACGCTCTATGCCGAAGGCCAGCGCCGCTATATCGAATCGCTTTCCGCCTACGCCCGGCAGTTCCTCGAGCGCATGGAAAAGCCGGACGTGGACGAGATCACGGGAATCGCGCCCGCCATTTCGATTCGCCAGAAAAACTCCACCCGGAATCCGCGCTCCACCGTGGCGACCGCGACCGAGATTTACGATTATCTGCGGCTGCTCTTCGCGCGCGCCGGACACACCTACTGCCTGCGCTGCGGCGAAGAGGTTCGCAAAGACACGCTCGACGAAATTGCCGCGCGCGTTCTTGCCCTGCCCGCGGGCCGCCGCTTTTACGTCCTCTATGAGTTCAAGCCGGCCGAAACTCCGCGCGGCGCTGCCCCCGGCGCGAAGGGCGCGGCGCGCAAGCCGCCCCAGCCCGAAGGTAGCGCGCTTCGCGAATCCCTCGTGGCCCTGCAAAAGCGCGGCTTCAACCGCCTCTATCAATCGGGCAAGGTCTTCGAATTCGCCGCGCCCGAAGAACTGCTCGATCTGGATTTTACCAAGCCGGTTTACGTTCTCGTGGATCGCCTCGCGCTTTCCGCGGAAATTCGCTCGCGCCTGATTGACTCAATCGAGATTTGCTATCGCGAAGGCCGCGGCGAGGCCATTTTGGAATTTCCGCCTTCCCCGGACGAGTCGGCTGGCGCTGCCCAGCCCGAGCGGCTCCTTTTCAGCGAGCGCTTCGAGTGCCGGAAATGCGGCCTCACCTACCAGGAGCCGGAACCGCGCGTTTTTTCGTTCAATAATCCCCAGGGCGCGTGCCCGCGCTGCCAGGGTTTCGGCAATACGATTGATTTCGATCTGGATCGCGTGATCCCCGACACCAGTAAATCCCTCGCCGAAGGCGCCATCGAGCCATGGAACCGTCCGCGCTATCGCCAGTTGGCGATTGAAATGCGTCGGTTCGCCCGCGCAAACAATGTTCCGCTCGATGTGCCGTTCCGCGATCTCACTCGCGCCCAGCAGAACGCGATCATGGAAGGCGAGCGCGGCGGCGACTTTCCCGGCGTCAAGGGCTTCTTTCAGTGGCTCGAACGCAAGAAGTACAAGCTGCACGTGCGCGTCTTCCTGAGCCGCTATCGCGGCTATGCTATCTGCCCGGAATGCCAGGGAACGCGTCTGCGCCCGGAGGCGCGCGCGGTGAAAGTCGCGGGCCGTGCGATCACCGAAATCTGCGCCATGACGGTCCAGGAGGCGCGGCCGTTCTTCTCGAATCTGAGGTTGAGCCCCGCCGAAGCCAAAATCGCCGAAAAGGTGCTCGAGGAAATCCAGCAGCGCTTGCGTTTTTTGGATGAAGTTGGGCTGGATTATCTGACGCTCGACCGGCTCACCTCCACCCTTTCCGGCGGCGAAGCGCAACGAATCCAATTGGCCACGTCCCTCGGATCGAACTTGGTCGGCGCGATGTACGTGCTGGATGAACCCTCCATTGGATTGCATCCGCGCGATACGAACCGCCTCATCGAAATCCTCAAGGGCCTGCGCGATCTCGGCAACACGCTCATCGTGGTCGAGCACGATCCAGACACGATTTTAGCCGCGGATTGCATTCTCGATCTCGGCCCCGGCGCCGGAGAGCACGGCGGCAAGGTAACCTTCGCCGGCACCCGCGAAGCCCTGCTCGCCGACCGCCATTCGCTCACAGGCCGCTATCTGCGCCACGAGCTGAATATCCCCATCCCGCAGACGCGTCGAAAGCCGCGCGGCAAGCTGCTGAAGATTTTCGGGGCGCGCAGCCACAATTTGAAAGGGATAGACGTGCTGATTCCGCTCGGCACGCTCGTCGCGATCACCGGCGTATCCGGCTCCGGCAAATCCACGCTCGTCTACGACGTGATTTACAAGGCATTGCAGGCCAAGCGCGCGGGCGGTAATTGGCAGGAGGCCTGTGCGCGCATCGAAGGCGATGCCGGCGTTGCCGCTTTGGAGCTAGTGGACCAATCCCCCATTGGCAGAACGCCGCGATCCAATCCGGCCACGTACCTGAAAGCGTTCGATCCCATCCGCGAAGTCTTCGCCTCCACGCCGGAGGCGCGCAAGCGCGGCTACACCGCCGGCCATTTCTCCTTCAATATTCCCGGCGGCCGCTGCGAAGCCTGCCAGGGAGACGGCACCGTCACAGTCGAGATGCGCTTTTTGGCGGACGTCGAGCTGGTCTGCGAGGAATGCCACGGAACGCGATATAAAAGCGGCGTGCTCGACGTTCGCTACAAAAATAAAAACGTCCACGAAGTCCTTCAGATGACGGTGCGCGAGGCGCTCGTCTTCTTCGCCCCGCATCCGAAAATCACCTCTCGCCTCCGCGTGCTCGAAGAGGTCGGCCTCGGATATCTGCGGCTCGGCCAATCCGGCACCACGCTCTCCGGCGGCGAAGCGCAACGCCTCAAGCTGGCCGCGCATCTCACCCGAGAGGAGAACACCGGCATCCTTTATATTTTCGACGAGCCGACGACCGGACTCCATTTCGACGATATTCAGAAGCTGCTCACCGCCTTCCGCAAATTGCTGGAAGGAGGGGCTTCCGTGCTGATTATCGAGCACAACCTGGACGTCATTAAATCCGCCGATTGGATTGTGGACCTCGGCCCCGAAGGCGGCGATGCCGGCGGCCGCGTCATCGCGGTAGGGACGCCTGAGCAGGTCGCGCGCAATTCGCAATCGCACACCGGCAAGTTCCTGGCTCGCGTGCTGAACGAACGGAATGGCGCGAATCGTGAAGCCGCGCCGCGCATGCCCTCGGCTGCCGAAGGCGCGCCGCGCCCTGAGTGATCCATGCCCTGGCGCTCGAAATCGCTGATCTGCTGTGCGCTTTGCGGCCTGTGGCTAGCCTGCCCAGCCGCGCGCGGCCAGACGGTCAACGTCTCCCGCAAGCGCATACCCGCCAATCCCGCCGATGTCGCCCTGCAGAAGAAGCTCGCCGATGCGGCAGACGCCGTGAACCGAAAGGATTATCGAACCGCGGCGCAGGATTATCAGGATTACCTCGCAAAAAAGCCCGGCGATGCCCACGTTCATTACAATCTCGGCTACGCCTATTCGGCGCTCGCTCGCCCCGCTGACGCCAAGGCCGAATACGAGCGCGCCATCTCACTCGATCCCAAGATGCAGTCCGCGTATCAGAATTTAGGCCTCACGCTGCTGAAAACCGACCCCGCGTCCGCCGTTGCTCCGCTCCAGAAAGCGGTGGAACTCGCCCCCGATCAGCCCGAGCCGAAATTCCTGCTCGGCGACGCCTTCGAACGCAGCGGCAAGCTGGCCGAAGCCATCGAGCAATACCGCGCGGCGGAGAAGCTCGATAGCGACAATTTCGACGTTCATTTCCAATTGGCCCGTGCACTGCTCGATAGCGGACATCCCGCCGATGCGGAGCCTGAATTTCGCGTGGCGGTCGGCCTGCGTCCTTCCGATGCGGAGCCGCACCTGGGCCTTGCCGAAAGCCTCTTGCGCCAGAAGAAGACTGCCGCGGCCGCGGCGGAATTCGCCTCCTACTTGCGCGGCCGGCCCGCGGATCGCCAGGCGCGCATCGAATATGCAACCCTGCTCGAACAGTCTGGCAGCTACGACGACGCGCTCGCACAGCTCGATCAAGCAGCCAAGCGAGGCCCGGAAGACCTTGGTTCTCTGAAGCTGCGCGCGCAGGTCTATTTCGATCGGAAGCAATATGCCGCCGCGATTCCGCCCCTCCAAAAGGCAAAAACGCTCGCACCCGCCGACCCGAGCATACCGGCGGAGCTTGGCCATCTCTATATTGAAGAGAAGCAGTATGCGGACGCCGCGCGCGAATTGGCGGCGGCGCTGAAGCTCGACCCCAAGGCCAATGACGTGCTCGGCGAATTCATCACCGCGCAATACTTGGGCAAAAATTATCCCGCGGCGCTCCAGGGCCTGGACGTGCTCGCGCAGCGTGAGAACCTTTCCGCGGGCGCCTGGTTCATTCGCGGCGATTGTTACGATAAACTGGGCCAGCAGGCGCAAGCGCTCGACGCGTATCAGGAATTTCTGCGGATGAACACGAACCAGAACAGCGATTTTTACTTCGAGGCTTCATCCCGGGTTCGCGAGTTGAAGCGGGAACTTGAAAAGAAGAAGAGGTAACCGGTGCCGATGGTATTGCGTATTGCGGGTCCCCTGCTGGCCTTTGCGGTCGCTCTCGGGCCTGCATTTTCGCAGAGCAAGGCCGCCGATTACCGCTCGAAATTCGAACGCGAGACGAACATAGTCCACAAGGCCAAGCAGATGCGCAAGCTCGGCCGCGCCGAGTTCAAGGATATTGAAGAGGAAATGTCCGCCGGCAATACCGATGCCGCCCTCGCCGGTCTGCGGCAGTACCTCAATCAGGCCAAACTCTGCGAGACGGGCCTCGACGCGCGTGGCGTCAACGCCGAAAATCACCCGTCCGGCTTCAAGGAGCTGCAATTCTCCCTGCGCGATTCCCTGCTGCACGTGGACAATATTCTCTCCGGCCTGCCTGCGAGCGAACAGGCCCCCTTTCTGAACGTGCGCAAGGACCTCGACGCCATCAACCGTCATGTGATTCGCGAGCTTTTCCCGCGCCAGCCCGCGTCCGCCAATCCCAAGTCTGGCGCGAAGCACTAAAGGAGACCCTCGTGAGAACTCGTCGGACGATGCTTACCGCCGCTGCGACGCTGGCCTTCGCCTTCGCTTCCCTCCCCCGCGCCGCCGCCCAATTTTCGCGCAAGGACTATCTCTCCGATACCGAGGCCGACAGGGTTCGCGACGCGGCCACCCCCGGCGCGCGCATCAAGCTCTATATGTTGTTCGCCGAAGATCGCCTGAAAAAGTTCGAATACGAGCTCAACCGAAAAGTCCCGGAGGAGCGCCGCTCCGAAATCCTCAACGGGCTCCTCAACGGCTACTCCGGCTGCATGGACGACGCCGCCGACCAGATCTCCGTCGCCAAGGAAAAGCAGTCGGATATCCACAAGGAACTCGCCGCGATGCTCTCGAAGGGCAAGGAATTTCTTACGACGCTCCAGAAAATTGAGCAGACCGGAGCCGGGCTCGACACCTATAAAGACACGCTCGAAGACGCCATAGACGGCACCAAAGACGCCATCTCCGACGCGCAAGACGCCAAAAAGGAAATACTCGCCCCGCCGGTGCGCCGAAAGCAGTGAACTCGCGCGACCGGCAGTCCAAATCCGTCCCGGGCGGCGAGCGAATCTTTCACCGCATCTTCGTGCGCCTCGGCTGCACGGGCCGCCCGCCGCAATTTATCGTCGAATATCATCCCTACGCGGGCCTCACGCACACCATCCGCCTGCGCGACGACGTCGCACGCGTAAGGCTTTCCGACGTATTGCGCGAAACCCCGTTGCGGATCATGGAAGCAACGGCCGCAATCCTTCTCGCGCGTTTGTACCGTCGCAAACCGCCCGCGGACCTGCTGCTCGCCTATCGCGAGTTCTCCGTTGCGGCAGCCACCCGCCGGAAGCTGCGCTCGTACCGCCGCCTCCGCGCGCGTCCCGCCGAGCACTCCCCTGCGGGCGCGCACCACGATCTCGCGCCGCTCTTCGATGCGCTGAACTCTCGCTACTTCGGAGGAAAGCTTCGCCTGCCGCGCCTTAGATGGAGTGCGCGCTCCTGGCGCTCGCAGTTGGGCTGCTTCGATCCGGCGCTGAATCAAATCGCGATCAATCGCCGCCTCGACCGCCCCCGCGTCCCGCCTTACGTCGTCGCCTACGTCCTCTATCACGAGATGCTTCACCTCAAGCATCCCATTCGCCTCGCGCGATGCCGCCGCGAATCGCATTCGCCTCGATTTCGCGCCGAAGAAAAGCGATTCAAGGACTATGCCCGCGCCATGGATTTTCTGAAGCGATTTCCTGCCTGGTAGGAGGGTCGTGCGTCCCGCTCACCCCCCGGTCAACTCTTTGACAGCTTCGCGATTTTCTTCTCGATCTTCTTGCGATCCGTCGGATTCGGAAACACCTGCAAATATTCCTTGTAGTACTTCAGCGCGGTCGCCTTATCGTGCTTTTTCTCGTACGCCTCGCCGAGCAGCTTGCGCGGCTCACCCCAATCCGGCCGCAACCGCACCGCCTCCTTGAAACGATCAATCGCCGCATCCGGATCGCCCTTGCGCAGATAGAACGTCCCAACCTCCACGTCCTTCGCCGCATGAAACGGGTCGTAATTAGGTTGACCCGAATCCCCCGCGGCGCTGCCGCCATCCTGCTTCTTCGCGCCGGATTTCGCCGAGTCGTGCTGCGGCGCATCCTTCGATTGATGCACGGGCCGCCCCGGCGCGCCCATCGGCGCAAGCAGCATCGCCCCTCCCGCAATCGCGGTCGCGATCCAGCCAGCACGCCCTCGCGGCGGTCTCGCGTAGCGGGTCGGTTTGAATTTTCTTGAACGCGTCGCGCCGGAGCCGAGTTCGCCCGCGGAGACGGATCGCGACACAAGCGGTTGAAATTCACACTGACTCGCTGCCAATTCCACGCCTCCTGGCAAGCAGTTGGATTCCCTTGCTATCATGTGTGTTGCTCGCGCGCAGCCGCTACGCACCCTGCGCGCATCCTATTGTAACGCCCTCATGGAACCGCGTGAAAAGGCCGCGCAACTCCCCCGCCAGCCCGGGGTGTATCTCTTCGAGGACGCCGCCGGCACGATCCTCTACGTTGGAAAGGCCGTCTCGCTGCGCAGCCGCGTCCGCTCCTATTTCCTCGAATCGCGCTGGCAGGACGCAAAGACAGGCTCCCTGGTCCGCGAAATCGCCGACGTCCGCTGCATCGTTGTAGACAACGAGAAAGAGGCGCTCGCCCTCGAAAATAATCTCATCAAGCGCCACAAGCCGAAATTCAATGTCCTCCTCCGCGACGATAAGACCTACCCCTACATCCGCTTCACCGCGCGCGAACAATATCCGCGCGTCTACGTCACCCGCCGCCTGATCAAGGACGGCTCCATCTATTTCGGCCCGTATTTCCCCGCCAGCCTCGCCTATCGCCTCGTGCATCTCATCCACAAGCATTTTCTCGTCCCGTCCTGCACGGTGGACCTCACGCGCCGCCATCCGCGCCCCTGCCTGCAATTTCACATTCATCGCTGCCTCGGCCCGTGCGTCGAAGGCCTCGTCGCCGGCGAGCGTTACGCCGAAGCCGCACGCGACGTTCGCCTCTTTCTCGAAGGCCGCCGCGGCGATCTCGCCCGCGGCGTCGAAGAACGCATGCAGCGCGCCGCCTCCGCCGAACGATACGAAGAAGCCGCCGGATACCGCGACCTGCTTCACACCCTCGCCGAAATGGAGGAGCGCCAGAAAATCGCCGCCGCTTCCGGAGACGATACCGACGTGCTCGCCTGGTACGCCGAACCGCCCCAGGTCGCCGCCAATCTCTTCCATCTGCGCGGCGGCCGCGTCGTCGACCGTCGCGATTTTTACTGGGAGGAGCTCGATGCATTCGATCCCGCCGAATTTCTCCCCTCGCTGCTCAAGCAGCTTTATCTCGACGCCGCCTATCTCCCTCGCTACATTCACACGCCGATGGATTTCGAAGATCGCGCCCTTCTCGAAGATGTGCTGACGGAGGCCGCCGGCCATCGCGTCGAAATCCTCAATCCGCAGCGCGGCCAAAAACACGCCTTCCTCGAACTCGTCGAAAAGAACGCGAAGCACTCGTTCACGCAGCGCTTTCGCGTCCTGCGCCCCGGCTCCAAGGCAATCGCCGAAGCGCTCGAAGCCGCCCTCGCGCTTCCCGAGCCGCCCAAGCGCATCGAATCCTTCGATATTTCGCACATCCAAGGGTCAGACACCGTCGCCTCCATGGTCGTCTGGGAGGATGGCCGCATGAAGAAGTCCGACTACCGCAAATTCATCATTCGCGGCGAAGCGGCCCGCGAAAATGGCGATTCCGCCGCCGGCCTCCTCCGCGACGATTTCGCCAGCATGCGCGAAGCCGTCGAGCGCCGCTATCGCCGCCTCCAGCAGGAAGGCAAGCCGCTCCCCAGCCTGATTCTCATTGATGGCGGCGTCGGTCAGCTCCATGCCGCCGCGCAAGCCCTCGACAAGCTCGAAATCATCAACCAACCCCTCGCCAGCATCGCCAAAAAAGAAGAAATCCTCTCCGTCCTCGGCCGCGAAAACGAGCCCATCATCCTCGAAAGGCACTCGCCCGTGCTTCACCTGATCCAGCAGATCCGCGACGAGACCCATCGGTTCGCCGTCACGTTCCATCGCCTCCGCCGCAGCAATCGCCGCTTGCGGACCTCGCTCACCGAAATTCCCGGCGTCGGCGAACGCACCGCCCGGAAGCTCCTCCGCCGCTTCGGCAGCGTCGCCCGCCTCCGTCAAATGACGCTCGCCGAATTGCGCGAAGCCGTCCCCCCAAGCCAAGCCCGCCGCGTGTTCGAAGCCCTGCATCAACCCGCCGGCGTTTCCGCCCAGCCGTAGCGGCACAGCCTGCTGTGCCCGCCGGCCGCTGAACCACTCACCGCAAAATCAAAATCGTGGCCGTCGAATTCACCTTTTCGCTGAGCTCCCAAATCCCGCCCCTTTCTTGACACCCAAAAACACGCGTGCTACGTTCGCTTTTCCGGCGTAATCGCCGCGAATTTCCTTGTGACCGCATCCACCACGGCTGAAATCCGCAAGACAGCCCTCAACGCATTGCACCGGCGACTGGGCGCGAAGATGGTCAATTTCGGCGGCTGGGATATGCCCCTCGAATACTCCGGAATCCTCGCCGAGCATCAAGCCGTCCGCAATCGCGCCGGCCTGTTCGACGTGAGCCACATGGGCGAAATCGAAATTCGCGGCGATCGCGCCCTCGAACTCGTCCAGTGGGTCACCTGCAACGACGCGGCCAAGCTCCGCGAAGGCCAGGCGCAATATTCCGGCCTGATGACCTCCGCCGGCGCCTTCGTGGACGATCTTCTCGTCCATAAAATTTCCCCGTCGCATTACCTTCTCTGCGTCAACGCCGGCAATCAGGACGCCGATTTCGCCCACATCGCCCGGGAAAATCGCTTCGGCGCCGATGCGCAGAATACCGGCGCGCGCTACACGCAGCTTGCCGTTCAGGGCCCGCTGGCCAAGGACATTCTCCAGCGTCTCACCCCCGTTTCGCTCGATCCCATCGCGTATTATCATTTTACTTTCGGCAAGGTCAGCGCCACCGATTGCCTGATCGCGCGAACCGGCTATACCGGCGAGGACGGCTTCGAAATCTATTTCGCCCCCGAATATTCCGAAAAGCTCTGGGACGATCTCCTCCGCGCCGGCGCGCCCTCCGGCATGATTCCTTGCGGATTGGGCGCGCGCAATACGCTGCGTCTCGAAGCCGGCATGTGCCTCTATGGCCATGAAATTGACGAGACGACGACCCCCTGGGAAGCGGGTCTCGGCTGGATTTGCAAGCTTGCGAAGGGCCCGTTTCTCGGCAGCGAGTCGCTCGCGCGCCAGCGGCAAGCCGGCATCGCGCGCACGCTCGTTGGATTCGAAATGCTCGATAAGCGCATCGCCCGCGATGGCTATCCCGTGCGGATCGCCGGCCGCGAGGCCGGTCGCGTATCGAGCGGCGGCCCCGCTCCGTGCCTGAAGAAAAATATCGGCATGGCTTACGTCCCGCCCGCGTCCAGCGCCGTTGGCACGGAAATCGAAATCGGCATTCGCGGGCAGGCCTCCCCTGCGCGCATCGTGCCTCTACCTTTCTATAAGCGCGCGCAGTAAAGTTGTTTTGAAATTGCCGCACCGAATCTGTTGGTTGACGAAGGGGAGCCGCCCATGTATCCGAGCGAGTATCGCTACACGAAAGATCACGAATGGATTAAGGTCGAGGGCTCGACCGGCACCATCGGCATCACCGACTACGCGCAGCACGAACTCGGTGACGTCGTATTCGTCGAACTGCCCAAGGTCGGCGCCGCCCTCAAAGCCGGCGAATCCTTCGGCACCGTCGAATCCGTCAAAGCCGTCAGCGAGATTTTCGCCCCCGTTTCCGGCGAAGTCGCGGAGATCAATTCCGCCCTCGCCGATTCGCCGGAAAAGATCAATCAAGATCCGCACGGCGCCGCATGGCTGCTGAAGTTGCGCCTCGCCAATCCCGCCGATGCCGCCGCCTTAATGGACGCCGCCGCCTATCAAGCCTACATCTCCGAACAATCCAAGGAACAATCCGCCTGATGCGCTATCTCCCCAAAAGCCCCGCGGAACGCGAGCAGATGTTGCAAGCCGTCGGCGCCCGTTCCGTGGACGAACTGTTTCGCTCGATCCCGGAAACCTTCCGCCTTCGCGCGCCCCTTCCGCTTCCCGGCCCGCTTTCCGAAGCCGAGATCATTCAGTATTTTCAGGCGCGCGCGGCGGAAAATTCCCGCGGCTTCGTTTCCTTTCTCGGCGCCGGAGTCTATTCGCATCTGCGCTCGGTCGTCACCGATTCGCTCGTCCAGCGCGGCGAGTTCCTCACCTCCTACACCCCGTATCAGGCCGAGATTTCACAAGGCACGCTCACCGCCATCTTCGAATTTCAGACGCTCATGTGCCAGCTCACCGCCCAGGAAGTGGCGAACGCTTCGATGTACGACGGCTCCACGGCGCTCACCGAAGCCGCGCTCATGGCGAATCGCATCACCGGCAAATCGCGCGTCCTCGTCGCGCGTTCCGTCCATCCGGAATACCGCGAAGTCCTCCGAACCTACGCGAAGCACACCGGCATCGAAGTGGAGGAGATCGCCTATCAGCCATCCGGAGAGCTCGATCGCGCCGCCCTGAACCAGACCCGCCTCTCCGGCGCCGCGGCGCTGATCGTTCAATCCCCGAATTTCTTCGGCGTTCTCGAGGACGTTCCCGCCCTCGCCGAGGCAGCCCACGCCTCCGGCGCCCTCCTCGTCGCCGGCATCGCCGAGCCTGTCTCGCTCGGCATCGTGCGCCCGCCCGCCGAAGCCGATATCGTTGCCATCGAAGGCCAGGCCTTCGGCGTGCCGCCCAGTTACGGCGGTCCGTACGTCGGCGTCATCGCCACGCGCGAAAAATTCGTGCGCCAGATGCCCGGCCGCCTCGCCGGCCAGAGTGCCGACGATCAGGGCCGCCGCGGATTCGTGCTCACGCTCGCCACCCGCGAGCAGCACATTCGCCGCGAGAAGGCCACCTCCAACATCTGCACCAACGAAGCGCTCTACGCCCTCGTCACCACAATTCATCTCTGCCTGCTCGGCAAGGAAGGCCTCCGCGAAATGGCGCTCCAGAATCTTTCGAAGGCGCGCTTCGCCCTCGCCGAGCTGGAAAAAATACCCGGCGTGCGCCGCGCCTTTTCGGGCCGCTTCTTCAACGAATTCGCGCTGGAATTTCCGCGCTCCGTGAAGCTGATCAACGCCGCGCTGCTGCGCGAGAAAATCGCCGGCCCCTTCGTGCTCGGCCGGCATTACCCGGAGCTGACCAAGCGAGGCCTCGTATGCGTCACGGAGACGATGCCACGCGCCGAAATCGAGCGCTTCGCGAATGCGCTCCGCCGCATTCTCGAAACGCCGCTCTAATGAGAACCCAGGGGCCGCCGACCGAGAAGGTTTGGCATCAGGTCTAAATGTAGCGCCGGGGCCTTCAGCCCGGCAGCCATCAAGGAGCCGTAGCTCTTGAACTCGAAACTCACTGAAACCGAAGCGCCTGCTCGCCCGGGCGAACCCGCCGGCATGATCCGCAAAGCCGGCCGCCACGTCAGCCAAAATGAAGGGCTGATCTTCGAAAAATCCGCCCCCGGCAAGCGCGGCATGGAACTGCCCCCGCTCGACGTCCCCGCCTGCAATCCCGCCGCGGCCCTCGGCGCGGATTTCGTTCGCGACGGCATCGAAGGTTTTCCCGAGGTCAGCGAGATCGAAGTCATCCGCCATTTCACGCGCCTTTCCACCTGGAATTACGCGATAGACCTCGGCATGTATCCCCTCGGTTCCTGCACCATGAAATACAATCCGCGCGTCAACGAATATGTCGCCCGGCTCGACGGCCTCGCCACCGAACATCCGCAGCAATCCGCCGGTCTCTCCCAGGGCTGCCTCCGCATCATTCACGACCTGAAGGAGTGCCTGCTCGCCATCACCGGAATGGACGCCGCCACGCTCCAACCCGTCGCCGGCGCGCAGGGTGAACTCGCCGGCCTGCTGATGATTCGAGCCTATCTCGAAAGCCGCGGCAACCCGCGCAAAAAGGTCCTCATTCCGGATTCCGCCCACGGCACCAATCCCGCCTCCGTCGTCATCGCCGGCTACGAAGTGCGGAACATCCGCTCCAACGACCGCGGCCAGATTGACACCGATCATCTGCGCGAATTCGCCACCGAAGACGTCGCCGCCCTCATGGTCACCAATCCCAGCACCCTCGGCGTCTTCGAGGAACGCATCCACGAAATTGCCGGCATCCTACATGAACGCGGCGCCCTGCTCTATATGGACGGCGCCAATATGAACGCCCTCGCCGGAATCGCCCGCCCCGGCGATTTTGGCGTGGACGTAATGCACCTGAATCTGCACAAGACGTTCTCCACCCCGCATGGTGGCGGCGGCCCGGGCGCGGGTCCCGTGATGGTGAAGAAAATCCTCGAGCCCTTTTTGCCGGTCCCCGTGGTTGTTCGCACGGACGACGGCCGCTTCGCCCTCGACGCCAACCGCCCGCGGAGCATCGGCCGCGTCCGCGCCTATTGCGGCAATTTCGGCGTCCTGCTTCGCGCCCTGGCTTACATCCTCGCCTATGGCCCCGGCATCCGCCAGGCCACCGAGGACGCCGTCCTCAACGCGAACTACATCCGCAATGGCATCGAGGACGCCTACGACCTGCCCTACAAGCTGCCCTCCATGCACGAAGTGGTCTTCAGCGATTCACGCCAGAAGCGCCACGGCGTCAACACAATGGACATCGCCAAGCGCCTCATTGACTACGGATTCCATCCCTACACCACCGCCTTCCCGCTCATCGTTCCCGGCGCCCTCATGATCGAGCCCACCGAATCCGAATCCAAGGAAGAGTGCGATCTCTTCATCGCCGCCATGCGCTCCATCGCCGCCGAAGCCGAATCCAATCCCGAAATCGTCAAGACCGCCCCCCACTCCACCCGCGTCGGCCGCCTCGACGAAGTCGCCGCCGCCCGCAAACCCATCCTCCGCTGGCGCCCATCCGACGAGGATCGTCGTCCTGAGACAAGCGCTGTCGGCTTGTCGAAGGGCCCGCGCCCTTAGCCGCCGCTATGGACGCACCGATTTCCCTTGACTTTCGCCGTTTACTATGCTATACAGGTCTGTATCCAATAACAATTGGATAGCACGTGGGGCGAACCGGACACCGGCCCGCTCGAAGGCGCCAAAGGTGTGCCCTGGAATTGAATGTAGCAGCAGCTTAAGAAGGAGGAAGGGCAAGAGGCGATGCGAGCGATTCTAATCTACGGTACGGGGATTAGAAACCGACCTAACCCCTTTATTTGCACCGCACATTCCGTTCTAATCTACGGTAACCATCCCCGGGAAACGCGCCCTACCGATCCGAATCTTCCCCTGATTTCTGCGGCGGCTGCGGCAGGTCGTGTGCCGCCAGCCTCATCTTTTCGAATTCAGGCGAGTCGGTGCGATAGCCCGCCGGCGGCCCGCCCATCCGGCGCACCTCTTCGAGCACGCGTTCGCCGCGGTTCGCCGTCGCCGGATGGTCGTTCAGGAACGCGATGCGGTGCCGCTTGCTTTCCTCCTCGGCCTTCTCGAAGAATTGTGCCAGCGCCCGCGGATCGTACCCCGTGTCATAAAGTATCTGCGCGCCGACGATATCTGCCTGCTGCTCGTCCCGCCGCGAAAACTTCAGGAACAGCAAACCCATCCCGCTGTGCACGCCAAGTTGCGTCAGCAGCTCGGAGATCGTGTTGCCCCCCATCCAGCCGCTGGCAATGGCGAGCGACATTTGCAGCGGCGCCTGCTTCGATATTTCGTTCGTGCTGTGCCGCAGCGCCACGTGCGCAATTTCGTGCGACAGAATCCCGGCAAGCTGCGCTTCGCTATCCGCCGCCTCAATGGCGCCTCGGTTGATGTAAATGAATCCTCCCGGCAAGGCGAACGCGTTGATTTCTTCATCGTTCACGCATTTGAACCGATACGGATACGTTGCACCGGGCGCGTGCTCCGCCAGCTTCCGCCCCAGCGCGTTCAGATACGCATCCAGCCGCGCGTCGCCGCACAGGACAAGCTGCCGGTCCATCTCCGCCGAATACTTTTCGCCGAGTTGAATATCCTGCTTTGTCGAGAAGAGGTCAAAGCCAGGCCGCACGCGGGTACGGTCGGCACACGCAGGGCACGCCAGCACGGTCAAGACGAGCGGAAGCAACACAACCAAGCAAATTATCCGACGCAGGGAAAGGAGGCGCCGAAAAGCGCCAAGGGACACGGCCGGGGACTGACGGGAATTGGCCCTAAACATGACCGCCTCCGCCGACGTCCGTCCGCCGGAATGAACTTTCGCGGAGCGAGACGAACTAAACGTCCCCGCGAGCAGAGTGGCCGAACACCAAGCGCCCGGCCCTCCGACACCGCGACTATAGTCCATTCCTAAGCCAATGCAATCTTGATTTTCTTAGCGATGCGACGGACCCCTCGACGCGTACACTATGCCCATTAAGCCGCTCTACACGGTTTCTTGCTTACTATGCTAAGCAAGTACTTTCGTACTAACTACATTCGCGCCGAAACTTTGTAAAACTTTTCGGGGGCAGATACGGGTGCGAAGAGCGCCCGCCTCGGCCTGCTTGCGGCGGCTCCGCATGAACCGCGGATAGTGCAGCACGATCGCGCTGCGCGGTTACGAGACAGGGAACCTCCATGCGGAGCCTCCCAAAGCTTATCCCGGTGTAGGCAAACGGGCACAGTCACGTGGTAATAACGCCACACCGCTCCTTGACTTGCCTCCCATAAGCCAGTATTTTGTGTTTTCCATGCCAGCACCAAGCCCAACCCATCCCAGTCCGCCCGCAAGCGCCCCAGCACAGACACAAACGCCCCAAACACCCGAAGTGCGCGGTACGGAACCGCCGTTGATCGAATACTTCGACACGCTTTACCAAGCAATGGGACCGCAGGGCTGGTGGCCCGCCGAAACCCCCTTTGAGGTAGTCGTTGGCGCTTTTCTGACGCAAGGAACCGGCTGGAAGAATGTGGAACTCGCGATCCAGGCGCTCCTGGATGCTCGCCTCCTGACCTTTGAGGCCATCGAGAAGGCGCCTGTGGAGCGAATCGAGCGCGTGATCCGCTCGTCCGGCTATTTCCGGCAGAAGGCGCGGAAGTTGAAGGCATTCTGCGAGTTTGTGCGCCGCGAATACAACGGCTCGCTCGACCAGCTCTTCGACGAACCTACGGCCGAACTACGGCGCAAGCTGCTCAACGTATTCGGAATCGGCCCCGAGACAGCGGACACGATCATGCTCTACGCCGCCGGGCATCCCACCTTTGTGGTGGATACCTACACGAAGCGCATCCTGGTGCGGCACGGATGGGCGGACGAGAAAGCCACCTACGATCAGATCCGCGAAAAATTCGAGAGCCGGCTTCCGCCACAGCCTCGGCTCTTCAATGAATTTCACGCGCTCATTGTGAATATCGGGAAGAATTTCTGCCACAAGCAGCGCCCGAAATGCAGCGAATGCCCCTTGGGCTGCTTCCTGGCGGAGGGCCGTTAGATGGCGTCGCGGAAACGCAAATTGCGGTTGGCGATCGGCGGCGCAATTGTCGTGCTCCTGGCCGGCATTGTGTTCACGGTTGGCTCTCTGAAAGTGCCGCTCGCGCCCCAGCAGCGGACGCCTTTCGTCATTTTCTTTGCACTGTTCGAGTTCGTAGGGGCGGCCCTGCTCGTCTTCGGGCTGATTTTGCTGCGCACGCTTCTGCGGCTTTGGGCGGAGCGCCGCAGCGGGCAGATGGGCTCGCGATTCAAGGCCAATATGGTGATGGGGGCGATGGCGGTCTCCCTGCTCCCGCTGCTTTTCATGTTTTTCTTCAGCTATGCGCTGGTAAACCGCACACTGAACGCATGGTTTCCGCGGCCGCTGGAAATCGCAAACCAGCAAAGCCTCGCCTTGATCGAGGAGTTCACCAGTCGCGGATACGCCCGTATGTCGCAGGAGGCTCAATCGGCCTGCGCGCTGATCGAGGGGCCAACTCCTGCAAATCTGACCGACGCGCTCGCCAAGGCGGCGCCCCGCGCCGACGCGCTTTGGATGCTTTCGCCCGGCGGCGCGGTATTGAAGGTCGCACCGGCAGCGTTCGCAGGATCGCTTGCCGCGGCACATCTGAAAATGGTCAGTACGCTTCCCGCGGGGACCGAGGTCTGGAATAGCTCGAAGGGAGCGCTCGTTGCCGGCAGCGCGCCCTGCGGCGCGGGCCGCCTGGTGATCGCGCGAATCGTCCCCGGGGATTTTCTCGAACGGTACAGCGAAATTCAGACGCAGACGCAGATCTACGAGCAGCAGCATCAGCACCTGCGAGCGTATAAGCGCGAGATCCTGCTCGCGCTCTCCCTGATTACGCTCTTGCTGATCTTCGCCACCACGTGGGCCGCGCTGTTCCTTTCGAAGCAGGTCACCGTTCCGATTCAGGCGCTCGCCGAAGCCACCCGGGAAATCTCCGTGGGGAATTTCGACCACCGCATTCACGTGCAGGCCCAGGACGAGCTCGGGATGCTCGTGCGTTCATTCAACCGCATGACCGAGCAACTCGGAGAGGGCCGCCGCCAGATCAACGAGTTCACCCACAGCCTCGAGCAGGCCATCGAGGAGCGCGAGCGTCGCCGGCAATTAATGGAAGCGATTCTGGATAATGTGCCCACCGGTGTCGTCTCGCTCGATTCTTCCGGCAGCATTTCCGCCGTCAACCCGGCGGTGCCCGCAATTCTAGGCGAGCATGCCCGGAACGCTCACAGCCTTCAGGACCTGCTCGGCGAAGAAGCAGCGCGCGCAGTGCTGCATCTAATGCGGCGCTCGCTGCGCATGGGAGCGGCGTCGCGGGAAATCGAGGTGGCGAGCGGCGGCAGGCTCGTGCGCACGGCAGTCACAGTCAGTTCGCTGGGCCCGCGGCGCTCGAATCCAGGTTTTGTCGTCGTGATTGACGATCTCACCGATTTGCTGCGAGCGCAGAAAGCGGCCGCATGGCAGGAAGTGGCGCAGCGCATCGCACACGAAATCAAGAACCCGCTCACGCCCATTCAACTTTCCGCGCAACGCCTGCTCCGCTATCTGCAGCGCGCCGGGGACCGCGCCGCACCTGGCACACCGCAGGGAGAATTCGAAAAGCTGACGTCTGAATGCGCCGCACTCATCGAACGCGAGGTGCGCACCCTTGAATCCCTCGTGGATGAATTCTCGCAATTCGCGCGCTTCCCTTCCGCGCGCCTCACATCAGCAGACGTGAATGCAATCGTATCCAGCGCGATAGAACTGTTTCACGGGCGCCTGGACGGCATCACGGTGCGCACCGAGTTCGGTTCGCAGCTTCCGCCGGTAAAGGCCGATCCGGAATTGCTGCGCCGCGTCGTCGCGAATTTGATTGATAACGCCGCCGAAGCAATGGAAGGCTCGGCGGTGCGGCTGCTTTGCCTCGCCACGCGCGCCGAAAGCGACGGAGACGCCGTGGCCATCGAAATTTCCGATAGCGGCCACGGAATTTCCCCGGAAGACAAAGAACGCCTTTTTCTGCCGCATTTTTCCACCAAGGATCGCGGCACCGGGCTGGGCCTCGCAATCGCCAGCCGGATCGTTGCCGAACACAACGGCACAATTCGCGCCGAGGACAACGTGCCCATCGGCACGCGATTCCTGATCCGGTTCCCCGCGGTTGACGTGGCAGCGGCGCCCCTGCCCGCTGCGGAGACAAGGACCTAATCGCGAATGGCTCACCGGGTGCTGATCGTTGACGATGAAGCCGGCATACGCGAATCGCTCGGCGCGCTCCTGCGCGACGAAGGCTACGCAGTCGAAGCCGCCGCCTCCGGCGAGGAGTGCCTCGAGCGGTTGCGCGAAAATCCCGCAGACCTGGTGCTGCTCGATGTATGGCTGCCCAAAATGGACGGCCTCGACGCCCTCGAGCAGATTCAGTCGAAAGACGGCGCGCCCATCGTCATGATGATTTCCGGGCACGGCAATATCGAGACGGCGGTCCGCGCGACGAAGCTCGGCGCATTCGATTTCATCGAGAAACCGCTCGCCCTCGAAAAAACCATTGTTGCGGTCCGTAATGCTCTCGAATATGTCCGCCTCGAAACCGAAAATCGCAGGCTGCGCGCCGAACTCGAGCAACGGCACCAGATTCTCGGCGGCAGCATCCCGATGAAGGCGCTGCGGCAGCAGATCGCGCTCACCGCCCCCACCAACGGCCGCGTCCTCATCTACGGCGAGAGCGGCACGGGCAAGGAATTGGTCGCCCGCGCGCTCCACGCGAGCAGTCCTCGCGCCGAGATGCCCTTCGTCGAGGTGAACTGCGCCGCGATTCCCGAAGAGATGATCGAATCCGAAATGTTTGGGCATCGCAAGGGCAGCTTCGCGGGCGCCACCGAGGATAAGGTCGGCAAGTTCCTCAAAGCCGACGGCGGAACGCTGTTTCTCGATGAAGTAGGCGATATGAGCCTGAAAACGCAATCGAAGGTGCTACGTGTGCTCGAAGAGCAACGCGTCGAGCCGCTTGGTTCGAGCCAGCCTGTGGTCGTGGACGTGCGCGTGATTGCCGCGACCAATAAGCGCCTGGAAGAAGAAATCGGCCGCAACTCTTTTCGCGAAGACCTCTTCTATCGGCTCAACGTGATTCCCTTCTACGTTCCGGCCTTGCGGGAACGCACTGAGGATATTCCCGTGCTGGCTGCCCATTTCCTTGGCGAGTTCTGCGAAGCGTACGGGAAGAAGCCGAAGGAGTTCAGCGCCGCCGCGATGGACGTGCTGCTGTCGTATCCATGGCCCGGGAACGTTCGCGAGCTAAAAAATCTGGTCGAGCGCCTCGTGATCATGTGTCCTTCGCTGCATATCGAGCCTCACCATCTGCCGCCGGAAATTTTTCGCGGCGCGCCCAAGGGGCCGCAAAAGGCATACGAGAGCCTGCAGGAAGCACGGTCGGCGTGCGAGCGGGAATTCGTGCTGCGGAAGCTCGAAGAAAATCGCTGGAATATGACGAAAGCCGCGGCGGCGCTGGGCCTTGAGCGCAGCCATTTGTATCGCAAGATGCGCTCGCTCGGCATCGCGGGATCGAAGCAATAAGGCTTGCGCCCGTCTCAGCCGCAGAGGCGCGCAAGGATCGCGAGTGCGGCTTCCTTCGTGCGCTCGCTTTTTTCTCCCGCCGGACCCACGCACGATGGGCAGCCGCTTTCGCAAGGGCAGCCCTCGATCAGTTCGCGCGTGCGCCGCAGAAGAAGATCGCAGGTTCCATAAAGCGGCTCGCTGAATCCGATTCCACCGGGATACGCGTCGTAGAGATACAGATTCGGCTCGAAGTACTCCTTGATCTCCTCGCGTGTGGTCGCGGGCGTGAATTCCTGCCATTCCTCGACTGCGCCCGGGCTGACCGGCCGTTCGCCGACCGCCGTGCCCAGGTCGCGCCGGTCGCACATCAGCAGCAGCGCCGCCATGGATTCGAGCGCATACAGCAGGCCGAAGATTCCGCTCTGGCGCTCGGAAAGCGCAAAGGGCAGCGATGCAAGCAACTCGCGCTCCAGCGTGATCCAGAAGGCCGTTGTGTGCATCTCGTTTTCGGGCAGTTCCAGCTTGCCATCGCCGACATTTTCGTTCGTGAAAAATTTGATCTTTTTGAAGCCGATCACCTGCGAGCGGACAAGCACGTCCCCGTGCACGCGCGCCGCCACCGGCGCTAGGCGCTCCTCGGCCGCGATTTCCAGCATGCGGACCTGCGTGTACCGGATCGCATCCGTGAAGTAGTCCGCGTCCACCGGCCTCACGTAGGCTTTGCGCTGATCGAAATCCAGGCGGTCCACGTGATACTGCTGCCCCTGATGGAGATAAATCGCTTTGGGATGCACAGTGGTGAGCGCGGACGAAAAATCCACTTCGCCGATAATCTCCGGCCGGCCGTCGCCGCCCGCAGAGGTATCCACGATCACGAAATTGTCTGAAGTGATCGAGCGCAGACTGACGGTATCCGCCGGGTACGCCTGCTGCACCCAATGCCAGCTATCCCCGCTGCGATGCAAATAACCGGCTTCGGCGAGCCGCTCGCAAAGCTCCGGCAGGTTCACCTCGCCAAAGCGCTCGTCGGGACCGAGCGGCAATTCAAACGCGGCACACTTCAGATGATTCACCAGGATTTCGAGATTGTCCGGCTGGATGCAGGCATGTTCGGGCGAGCGGCCGAAAAAATAATCCGGATGCTGCACGATGAACTGATCGAGCGGCGCGGAGGAAGCCACCACTACGGCGCAGGAGGTGCCGCTGCGGCGTCCGGCGCGGCCCGCCCGCTGCCACGTGGACGCGATTGAGCCCGCGTAGCCGGCCATCACGCAGGCGTCGAGCGAGCCGATGTCAATGCCGAGTTCCAGCGCGTTCGTCGCCACCACGCCGCGCACGCGCCCTTCGCGCAAGCCGCGTTCGATTTCGCGCCGCTCGCCCGGTAAATATCCCCCGCGATAGCCGCGAATCGGTTCGGGCTGCCCCGGCTGCGAGGGGTTAGCCTGCTGCAAATACGTGAGCAGCACTTCGGTATGCAGCCGGCTATTCGCGAAGACGATGGTTTGCAGCTTGCGCGCGAGCAGTTCTTTCGCCACGCGAGTGGCTTCGTTCAAATAGCTGCGCCGGATGCCGAGATTCCGATTCACGAGCGGCGGATTGTAAAAGACGAAAAGCTTTTCGGCCGCCGGGGCGCCGTTTTCTTCGACGCATTCCACGGGCCGCTCCGTAAGCCGCGTGGCAAGCTCGCCGGGATTGGCGATGGTCGCCGAGCAGCAGATGAATTGCGGATCGGAGCCGTAAAAGCGCGCCACGCGCGCCAGCCGCCGCAACACGTTGGCCAGGTGGCTGCCGAAGACGCCGCGGTAGGTGTGCAGCTCGTCCAGCACGATATAGCGCAGGTTCTCGAAGAGCCGCGTCCATTTCGTGTGGTGCGGCAGGATGCCGCTGTGCAGCATGTCCGGATTCGAGAGGATCACGTGCCCGCGTTCGCGAATCGCCTTGCGCGCGTCGGATGGCGTATCGCCATCGTAGGTGAACACGCCGAAGCAATCGTCCAGCCGCTGCGCGAGGCCGTGCAATTCCGATAACTGGTCCTGCGCCAGGGCCTTGGTCGGGAAAAGATACAGCGCGCGCGTATCTTGATTTTCCAGCACGGCATTCAGGATCGGCAGGTTGTAGCAGAGCGTCTTGCCCGAAGCCGTTGGCGTTACGACGACGACGTTCTTGCCGTCGCGAGCCAAATCCGCCGCCGCTGCCTGATGCGAATAAAGCTGCTCGATCCCTTTCGCGTGATACGCCGCCGCAAGTTCTGCGCGCACCCAGCGGGGCATCGGCCGAAGCTGCGCCTCGCGCGCTGGAATGTGCTTCACCGCGGTGAGCACTTCGTCGGTGCGGTAGCGGCCCGCGAGCGAACTGAGCGCCTCCTGAAACGTGTCCATCGTGTTCCGAGGCGCGGCCTGCGAGCGCAATGCCAGTCCTTGTTGTGCGGCGGGCATCTTTCCTCCAGCTTGCGTTATTCGCCTTTCATTCGCCGACGCTACCACGGTGCCAGGGAGCGCGCAATACTGATCTGGTCTCTCGATCGCGTCTCCATCGCCTGGCGCGGAGGGCATCGCCTTCGCGGTATAATGTGGCTGGCGGATGGGCCGGGTGATCGCCGGCTCGCCGGGTGTTGCGTTCGATCCTTCGGACGCGGACTTGGTGAGCGGGAGGAAAGTCCGGACTCCGGTCGCGGCGAGCTCGCAAGGGCCGGCCGCGGCAGGGCAACGCGCCTGGTAACGCCAGGGGGTTGTTCATGTGGCCGCGCAAGCGGCTCGCGCGAACGGCTACGGACAGTGCCACAGAAAATATACCGCCGGCGAATCTCGTCCCTGCGGCAGGCCATTGGAAAACCAAGGGCACGCCTCTTTCGGCGAAGCGCCGGTAAGGGTGAAAAGGTGGGGTAAAAGCCCACCGCTCGCCTGGCAACAGGCGAGGCATGGCAAACCCCGCGTGGAGCAAGGCCAAATAGGAGGGGAGGGCCGGCCCGGCCCGCACTCTGCGCCCCGGCAACGGTGCGCAGTCGCGACCCTCGGGTAGGCTGCTCGAGTCCCGAAGCGATTCGGGACCTAGAGGAATGATCGCCGCCCGCTCGCGGAACGCGTATTTCGGCGCAAGCTGGGAAACGCACCGCGCGCGGCGCACAGAATCCGGCTTACAGGCCCATCCGCCAATTTTTCTTGCGCCTTACCTTCGGCGTTTATTTCTCGCGACGCGATCATTGCTCATGAAATGCGGCCGTACTTCACGTCGAGGGGGGCGTGCAGCGCGGGTGGGTGCAGATTGCGCTTCTCGTAGGCTGCGATTTCTTTTTCGTGCTGCATGGTGAGGCCGATTTCGTCGAGGCCCTGGAGCAACATTTCCCGGCGGAAGGGATCAATCGTGAAGGAATAGCGCAGGCCGTTTGCGTCGGCCACCGTCTGCTGATCGAGGTCCACCGTCACGCTGTAGCCTGCCTGAGCTTCGCAGCGCTTGAAGAGTTCGTCCATTTGCTCGTTCGTGAGCGT